>Ga0116186_1000024_pt1 | contig 175608 bp, 129 predicted proteins | sample AD_JPNNA4_MetaG_FD_89806 | JGI IMG/M metagenome (GOLD analysis project Ga0116186, IMG submission 89806) | Active sludge microbial communities of municipal wastewater-treating anaerobic digesters from Japan - AD_JPNNA4_MetaG | ecosystem: Engineered > Bioreactor > Anaerobic > Digestate | place...
CCACTGTGGGTGGGCGGGGCGACCCGCCCCCCACACGCCGCACCAGAGAAAGCATCAACCGTTCGTGGACTGCCAAGAAGACGACACCGCTCGTGCTCGCGGATGGAGCCCGGCAGTCGGCGCGGCGGACCTTGCGGAGCCAAGCCGGCTACCCCGCCCTCGCCCGAATGCGAATATCTGCTACTCCCGCCCCATCCTCGGTGAATTCAGTCCTGGCGCGGCCCGTCCCGGACGGATTCTCTGAAAGACCGGTCAGTCCTGGACGGGCCTCGGGAACTGGTCCTTGCCCCCGAGCCGCGAGGCGCAGAGGGGAAAGGCCTCCCGGACCAGACCCGCCAGGGACCTGGTCAGGGAGCGGATGTCCCACTGGGCATGCCCGTCCTCCCGGAGGCGACTCACGTGGTAGACCTCCCGGAGGTTCAGGGTCCACCAGACCCGTCTCCGATGGGCGTTGAGCAGGCAGTAGGCCGCGACCGGCTCGCCAGGGCCTCCCAGGCGCCGGGCCAGGTCCTCGGCCTCCCGGACCCCCTCCAGCAGGACCTCCCGGAGGGCTTCCTCCCGCATCGTCGGGGGCACGGTGACCCCGAGGGCCGGGTCATAGGGGCCCGGCGTGGGCGACGAGATGCGATGCCGCTTCAACTGGCCGAAGGCCGCGGCGGAGATCACCAGTTCCACCTGGACGATGCCGTGCTCGAAGGCCCGAGGAAGGGAGTCGTGGGGACCCAGGTGGGCCACGACGGCCTCGAAGAGGGCCCGGCGCCCCTCCTCCCCCAGGGCCTCCGCCTCCCGGAGGGCCTCCCGAGCGTCCAGACCCGCAGCCTCGCTGATCAGTGCCGCCAGCAGGGTCTCGTCCCCCCGGGGGGTCGCCCAGAGCAGGCGCACCTCGCCCTCGGGGAGCCGGACGCCATCCGTCGAGGATTCCGGCACGCGACAGGACGTGCCCCCGTCCGACCCGAGGCGCCGCCAGGTCTCGATCACCCGGCGGGAACGCCCCTCCAGATAGGGACCGGGCTCCATGTATCGGAGCAGGGACGGCGCCAGCGACCGGGTCGCCTGCAGGATCGCCCGACCCAGGGATCGGACCTCCTCCAGGGGATGGGCCGCCAGGGTCCGAATCTGGTGCTCCAGGGACCGGGCGTTGAGGGTCATGCCCAGCTGGCCGGTCACCGCCAGCGGGAGGGCATAGCGGGCGTCCTCTCCGGCCTCCTTCTCCCCGATGCCGCTGGCCATCAGCCGTCCCACGAGCAGGGCGTAGCGGGCGAAGGCCCGCTGGCAGTGGATCCGGAACTCCGCCTCGAGGCCCGCCTGGACGACCTCGGGGGGCACCACGAAGTCCTCCCCCAGGCGGATGTATCGCTGGGACTTCTCGGTGTAGGAGGCCAGGCGGTGGCTCTCGAGGGCCTCGATGGCCAGGCGGGAGACCTCCGAGACGTCCAGATTGAAGACCGCGTGCTCGGCCACCGAGGCATGCCCCAGGCCGAAGACGATCCGCTCGTTGGCGGCCCGGGCCTTCCCCACCTCCTGGCGGGCCAGGCGCCGGAGTTCCCCGACGGGCCTCGGGTCCCGGCTGATGCGGGCATAGGCCGCCGAGAGGGTCTCGGGCGTCCAGTCCGGGGAAGCGGGAAGCCCGGCGGCCACCTCCGCAAGCCACTCGGCGTCCACGTTGTATCCGGCCAGTTCGACCCGGGGCATCCCGTCGTCCGTGCGTGCCTGGCCCTAGGTGTACCCCGAACGTCCCTCCGGGGCAAGCCGGGCGTCGCTCCTCCAGGGGCGAGGCCCGAGGCGGACCGTCCCGGGGGACTCGGGGTCGGTGACGGCCGGGCGCAACGGAGTAGAATCGGCACCCGGGGGAGGTCCGATGGCCAGACGGCTCACCTGGTGCGAGGTCTCGACCGGGAATCTGACGGCGAACCTGCGGGAGTTCCGATCGCTGCTGGGCCCCCGATGCGAACTGGCGGTGGTCGTGAAGGCCAATGCCTACGGCCACGGCCTCGTGCTGGCCTCTCGGGCCTTCCTGGACGCGGGGGCCGACGTCCTCTGCGTCCATGACCTCTGGGAGGCCGAGGTGCTCCGGAGGGCGGGCATCGGGGAGCCGATCCACGTCCTGGGACCGGTGGCGCCGGACCAGGCCCTGGAGGCCGTCGCCCTGGGCGTGAGCCTGGTGGCCTACGACGCGGCCCTGATCCGGGCCCTGGACGCCGCCACCCCCTCCGGGCACCGGACCCGAATCCATCTGAAGGTGGAGACCGGAACCCACCGCCAGGGGGTCTCCCTGGAGGAGGCCCTGGCGCTGGCGGACCTGGCCCGGGGCCTCCGGGGCGTCGAGGTGGCCGGCGTCGCGTCCCATTTCGCCGACGTGGAGGACACCACCCACCACGACTTCGCCCGCCGCCAGATGGACCTGTTCCGCCAGGGCCTCGACGCGGTGCGCCGGGCCGGGTGGCCCGAGGCCCGGGGAGACCTGGCGAACTCGGCCGCCACGATCCTGTGGCCCGAGACCCACTGGGACCGGGTACGCCTGGGCATCGGGGCCTATGGCATGTGGCCCTCGGCCGAGACGCGGGTCTCGGCGGCGATGATCCACCGGGACCAGATCGCCCTGCGGCCCGCCTTGACCTGGAAGACCCGGGTGGCGCAGGTGAAGACGGTCGCCCCCGGGGAGTTCATTGGCTATGGCCGGACGTGGCGGACCCCCAGGTCCACCATTCTTGCCGTGATTCCGGTTGGTTACGCCGACGGCTATGACCGGGGGCTGTCCAATCTGGCCCACGTCCTGGTCCGAGGCCAGCGGGCCGCGGTTCGGGGTCGGATCTGCATGAATCTGACCATGGTGGACGTCACCGACATCCCCGGAGTGGTCCCGGGGGACGAGGTGGTGCTGCTGGGAGACCAGGGGGACGAGTCGCTGAGTGCGGAACGGCTGGCCCAGTGGGCCGGGACGATCAACTACGAGATCACGACCCGGATCGCCGAGTCGGTGCCCCGGGTTCCGGTGGAGACGACCTGACGACACAGGAGGACCGATGGAGAATCACCGGACGATGGAACGGAGCCGACAGTGGATGGACCGGGCCCGGAGGGTGATCCCCGGGGGCGTCAACAGCCCCGTCCGGGCCTTGAAGAGCGTGGGAGGGACCCCCTTCTTCGCCGCCTCGGGCGAGGGGGCCTGGATTCGCGACGAGGACGGGAACCGCTACCTGGACTACGTCCTCTCCTGGGGCCCCCTGATCCTGGGCCACCGGCATCCCGAGGTGGTGCAGGCGGTGCGGCAGGCCCTCGACGAGGGGGTGTCCTACGGGGCGCCCACCGCCCGGGAGGTCCTGCTGGCCGAGGCCATCTGCGACGCCATCCCGGGCATGGACATGGTGCGCCTGGTGAGCAGCGGCACCGAGGCCACGATGAGCGCCGTCCGCGTGGCCCGGGGCTTCACGGGTCGCCCCAAGGTCGTGAAGTTCGAGGGGTGCTACCATGGTCACGCCGACTTCCTGCTGGTCCGGGCCGGCAGCGGGGCCCTGACGTTCGGGACCCCCGACAGCGCCGGGGTGCCGCCCGAGTTCGCGATGCACACCCTGACGGTTCCCTACAACGACCCCGAGGCCCTGGAACGGGTCTTCCGGGAGGTCGGAGGGGAGATCGCCGCGGTGATCGTGGAGCCGGTGGTCGGCAACATGGGCGTGGTGGCCCCGACGCCCAGGTTCCTGGAGGCCCTCGACTCGGTGCCCCGGAGGCACGGCGCCCTGCTGATCGTGGACGAGGTGATGACCGGCTTCCGGCTGCGATGGGGAGCAGTCGGTTCCCACCTGGGCCTCCACCCGGACCTGGTGACCCTGGGCAAGGTCGTGGGAGGCGGGCTGCCCCTGGGGGCCTACGGGGGGCGCCGGGAGGTCATGGAACAGGTCTCGCCGTTGGGAGCGGTCTATCAGGCGGGCACCCTCTCGGGGAATCCCCTGTCGGTGGCGGCGGGACTGGCGACCCTGGAGGTCCTGGGCCGCCTGCAGCCCTACGATGCCCTGGAGGCCGCAGGGGCCCGACTGGAGGCCGGTCTTCGAGAGGCCGCTCGGGAGGCCGGGGTCCCGGTCACCGTGAATCGGGTGGGGTCGATGTTCACGGTCTTCTTCTCGCCGGACCCGGTCGGGAACCTCGACGAGGCCAGGCGATGCGATACCGGCCGGTTTGGCGCCTGGTTCCACCGGATGCGGGACCGGGGCATCTCCCTGCCCCCGTCCCAGTTCGAGGCCGCGTTCCTCTCGATCCATCACGGCCCGGAGGAGGTGGATCGGACGATCGAGGCGGCCCGGGAGGCCTTCCGAGCGGTGTGACGCCCGAATCCAAGAAACCAGGAGGCCCCGATGCGCGAACCCCCCGTCCGTTCCTGGACCCGAATCCGGGAGGAGCCGGCAGCCGACTACCGGATCTTCCAGGTGGCCCGAACCCTCTTCCGAAAGCCCGATGGCCGCGACTTCGACTTCTACGTGATCCGGTCCCCCGACTGGGTCAACGTGGTTCCCGTGACCCCGGAGGGGCGGGTCGTCCTGATCCGGCAATGGCGGGCGGGCACCGACCGGGTGGTGATCGAGGTTCCCGGGGGCATCGTGGACCCGGGGGAGGACCCGGAAGCGGCCGCCGCCCGGGAACTGGCCGAGGAGACGGGCTTCCGACCGGGGACCCTGCAGTCCCTGGGGGCCATCCGGCCCAATCCGGCCATCCAGGACAACCGGCTCCACGTCTTCCTGGCCCGGGACTGCGTCCGGAACGGACCGCCCCACCTGGAGGACCGGGAGGACATCGAGGCCTTCGAGGTCCCCCTCGATCAGGTCGAGGCCCTGATCCGGTCTGGCGACATCGACCACGCCCTGGTCCTCTGCGCCCTGTCGATGGCCCGGCAGGCCCTTGCGGAGGACCACCGATGATCGCCCCGGACGGCGCCTGGAGGGACTGGGGGGGAACGGGACCCTGGCTCCACTTCGGCCATGCGAACGGCTTTCCGCCGGGGTCCTACCGGTGCCTGCTGGGCCGGCTGGGGTCCTGCTACCGGACCGTGAGCCTGGAAAGCCGCCCCCTGTGGCCCGAGGGTCCCTCCCCCGAGGGGCTGCGATCCTGGGAGCCCCTGGCCGAGGACCTGGCGGACACGCTGACGGACCGGGGCCTTCGGGGCATCCTGGGAGTCGGTCACAGCCTCGGGGCCGTGACGGCCCTCATGGCCGCCTGCCGGGACCCGGGCCTGTTCCGGGCCCTGGTACTCGTGGACCCGGTGCTCTTCAGCGGGCCCCGGGCCCTGCTGTGGCGTGGGATGAAGCGCCTGGGACTCGGGGAGCGGACTCCCATCGTCTCGGGGGCCCTGCGGCGGCGGGACCGATGGGCCAGCCGGGAGGCTGCCCGACAGGCATGGCGGAACAAGCCCCTCTTCCGGTCCTTCCGGGACGACTGCTTCGAGGCCTACCTGGACGAAGCCCTGGCCCCGGAGGAGGACGGGACGCTGCGGCTGCGGTATCCCAAGGCCTGGGAGGCGGCCATCTTCCGGTGCACCCCCTCGAACCCCTGGGACTTCGTCCGGACCGTCCCGATGCCGGTCCTGGTCCTTCGGGGGGAGCACTCCGACGCCCTGACCCGGTCCGCGCTGCGACGCTGCGCGGCCCTGCTGCCCCGGGGCGAGGTCCGGGAGGTCCCCGGAACCGGCCACATGCTGCCCCTGGAGGCCCCGGAACGGGTGGCCCAGGCGATCCTCGACTTCCTGCCCCGATAGGGGTCAGGTCCGGACCCAGAGGCCCCCCGGGAGACGCGCCACCCGCCCCTGGATCTCCAGCATCGACAACGCCGACATCAGCAGGGAGGGGGAGAGGCCCGTCCGGGCCCCCAGGGCATCCGGGTCCCGGGGCCCCTCCTCCAGGGCATCCAGCACGTTCTGCTGTTCCACCGGGACCTCCGGCACCGGATCCCCCGGAACCGGGTCGCCCCAGGCCGGGGGCAGGAGGGAGGGCCGACGGCCGCCACCGGGCCACCGGAGGCGCCGAAGGTCCTCCAGCCCCGGGGTCCGGGCCAGGTCCCCTGGCGTGGTCAGAGGCCGGGCCCCACCCCGCAGCAGGGCATGGCAGCCCTCGGACCGCTCGTACCAGACGTCGCCCGGGACCGCGTAGACGTCCACACCCAGGCGGCGGGCCCACTCGGCGGTCTGCAGCGCCCCCGAGGGCACCCCCGCCTGGACCACCACCACCGCATCGGCCATTGCGGCGATCAGGCGATTCCGCCGGGGAAAGGAGGAGGGCACCGGAGGGGCCGCCATCGGGGCCTCGGAGACCAGGGCTCCCGCCGGATGCCGCAGGACCTCCTGGAAGAGGGACCGGTTCGAGGGCGGATGGGGCCGTGTCAGGCCCCCGGCCAGCACCACGGTGGTGCCTCCGGGTCCCTCCAGGGCTCCCCGGTGGGCCTCGGCATCCACCCCCAGGGCCCCGCCGCTGATCACCCGGACCCCGGCCCCCGAGAGGACCCGGGCCAGGGTCCGGGCGAGGATCAGGCCATAGAGGTCGGGACGACGGGTCCCGACCACCGCCACCATGGGTCCCCGGGAACGGGGTTCCCCCTGGACGAAGAGCAGGGCCGGGGCCTCGAGGCCCAGCCGTCGAACCTCCCGGGACTCCTCCGACCACCGCCAGTGGCAGGCGCCCAGCCCCTCCATCATGGCCTCCTCCCGGTGCAGGAGCGCCTCGGGGTCCGTCCCCAGGGCGAGCCGGGACCGAAGGCATTGGAGGTGCAGGCGCCGGGACTCGGGATCCCCGGCCCCCGGCAGGCGTCCGCTCGGCAATGCGCCTCCCCCATGCTCCATGGCATTCCTCCCGGGGGTCATCGACTCGAGGGCCCCAACCGTTCCAGGAGCCTCCCAGGACCGGAGGTTGACAGCGACCGGGGCCCCGGGGAGGCTTGTCGCGGTTCGATCTCGGAGGTCTCCCCCATGTGGCCCTACCTGATCGAGCACCCCTTCCGCGTGGGGTCCTACGGGGTGATGCTGCTCGTGGCCTTCCTGGCCGGGGGATGGCTGGCAGGCCGGGAATGGCGGCGCCGGGGGCTGCCCGGCGGCCCGGAACAGGCCTGGACGCTCGTGGGAGTCGCCGCGGCCGGCGGCCTCCTGGGGGCGAAACTGGCCTACCTCTGGACCGAGGCCCCGGCCTGGACCTGGCCGGACCTCTTCTCGGGAAGCGGCCTGACGTGGCATGGAGGCCTGATCCTCGGAGGCCTCGCGGTGCTGGTCGTCACTCGTCTGTGGGGCATCCCGGCGTCGACCGTGGGGGACCTCTTCGCACCGATGCTGGCCCTGGGATACGGCATCGGCCGCATCGGGTGCCACCTGGCCGGGGACGGGGACTACGGGATTCCCTGTTCCCCCGGCTGGTGGCGGGACCATGTCTGCATGACCTATCCGGCGGGGATCGTCCCCTCGCCCTGCCAGGTCGGGGACCGGATCCTCGACGTCTGCCCGGTCACGCCGCTGCCGGTGACCTTCCTGCCGGTGCACCCGACGCCCCTCTACGAGGCCCTGGGGGCTCTGGCGGTCTTCGGGGTGCTCTGGGGCCTCCGCCGACGGATGGAACGCCATCCCTGGGCGCTGTTCGCCCTGTGGCTGCTGCTGGCGGGGGGGGCCCGCCTGCTGGTGGAGTTCATCCGCCTGCCCGAGGGCCGACCGACCCGGTTCTGGGGGCTCCGGGACGCCCAGTGGGTGGCCGTCGCGATGATGCTGGGAGGACTGGTGCTGGCCCTCCAGGCCTGGAGGCCTCGGGACGAGACCCGCCCCCCGGGGTCCACCTGAAGGGCCCGGGGTCCCGCGGCGGGGGCGCCCCGGGGTCCGCCGCCCAGGACTCCTCCCCGGTCTGCTGCCGGTAGCCACCATCGAGGGCCAGCACCGACTGGATGTACCGAACCGTGTCGGAGTACGGGAGGGAATCGACGAAGAGGTCCGAGGGCAGGTGCCCCGACTGGGCCAGGAATCGACGCGCCGCTCCCGGACCCGCATGGTAGGCCGCCAGGGCCAGGGGAAGGTGCCCCTGGAAGTGTCGGACCAGGGCGGCCAGATAGGCAGCCCCCAACCGGAGGTTCACGGCCGGGTGGGTCCATCGTCGGGCCAGGGCCGGATCCCCCAGTCCCTTCGCCGCCGCCCGCCGGGCCACGGGAGGCAGCAACTGCATCAGGCCCCGGGCGCCACGGGGCGACCGGGCCCGGGGTCGGAAGCCGCTCTCGACGCGAGCCACCGCCCAGAGAAGGCCCCGGGGAAGGCCGCTCTCGGACGCCGCCTCCTCCACTTCCCGGGCGAACGGCATCGGGTAGAGATCGCCCGGAGGGTCCCTCACGTTCCCCAGGATCCGTCGGGCCCGAGCGCGAATCCGGGAGTCTCGGGACGAGACCAGCATCTCCACCAGGGGACCCCGGGCGGCGGGCACAATCACCCCTGCGGCCAGCCGAGCCTCCAGTTCCTCCACCGCCTCGACCTCGTCCCCCGCCGCCATCCACCAGAGGGGGGCCACGGAGTCCCGGCAGGTGGTCCGACGGGGTCGCCGGGGCGGGTCTGGAGGCCCCAGGACGGCCAGGCGCTCCCGGGCCAGGATCCCATACCAGGAATGGGGGGCGTTGGCGGCCACCCGAGCCAGGTCCGCCAGGGCGCCGGCCCGGTCCTGGACGGCCAGGCGGGCGACTCCCCGGTAATAGACCCAGCGCTCCAGGTCCCCGCCCACGAGGCCGTCTCCGGGACTCCTTCGCCGGACGACCCGGTCCAGCCATTGCAGGGCCTCGGAGGGGCGACCCTGGACCAGGAGCCCCCGAACCCGTTCCCACATCACCTGGGAGGCCGGTACCGAGAGGGGTTCGATGGACTCCAGGCGATCGAGGGCCTCCTGCCCCCTGGTGGCATCGCCGACCCGGAAGGCGCACCGGGCCAGGGACAACCAGGCCGCCCCCTCGAGACCGCCCCCCGGGTCCGCATGGGATGCCGCCTCGTAGCGGTCCATCGCCTCCCGATCCCGGCCCAGGCTCACCAGCAGGTCACCCGCTGCCTGCCGGGCCATCGCCCGTATCCGGGGGTCCCGGGCCTCCCGGTCCGCCCGGGACAACCACTCGAGGGCCCGATCGGATCCCGCGGATCCCTGTCTGGCTGCCTGTCCCTGGACGAGCATCGGCCAGGCCGGGTCCAGGGCCGACAGGGCCCGGGGACGCCTCCGGGCCTCCCGGGCGAGTTCCCGGACCCGAGCCGGAGAGGCCTCCATCCATTCCCGCAAGGCCCGATCGAGAGGCCCCGGATCAGCCCCGAGGTCCCCCAGGGCCTGTCGAAGTTCCCCTTCGGCCTCTCGGCCAGGCATCTCGATCCAGGCTCGTCGGACCAGGGCCAGGGCCTCCTCCCGACGTCCCTGGGCCGCCTGCACCTCCGCCAGCATCCGGACCGCCCGGGCCCGACGCCCCACCGGAAGGTCGCCCCGGGCCAGTTCCCGGAGCAGCACCTCCGCCCCCTCCAGCCGCCCCTCCTGTACCAGCACTCGGGCCAGCGACAACCGGGCCGGACCCCACCCCCGGGAGACCGGCGCGATGCCCGAGAGGAGTGCCCGAGCCCCGGCCAGGTCCCCGAGACGCAGCAGGATGCCTCCTGCCCGAAGGCGGGCATCGTCCTCCACCGGCTGCCCCAGGACCCTCAGGAACCGCCGGAAGGCCTCCTCCAGGCGACCGTCCTCCTCCAGGCGTCGCCCGGCCAGCCAGTCCTCCATCCCCGGCGACATCGCCGCCTGGGGCCCCGCCCGGAGGATCGCCTCGGCCTCGGGACAGTCCCCGGCCCGGGCCAGGGACGCGCCCAGCATGGCCCCCAGCCAGGAGGCCAGGAGCCAAATCGACAGCACTCCGGTTCGTCCGGGCAGGTCCATCCCCTCCTCGCCGCGCCACCGGAACCCTGGACCGACAGCCGCGAATCCAGGAGTATATCCGATACGTTCGACCAATCGGCCTCCAGGTGCCGAAGGGATCGCGGGGAATCCCCGGGCACGCAGGGGAAGGAGACCTCCCATGGCGCTGAGCGAGACGGTGGCCATGCTGGCCCGGGAACACTCGGAGGCCGTCCTTGGCTGGCTCTTCGCCGGGTCCCTGCTGGAGCACCTCGTTCCCCCCTTCCCCGGGGATACGGTGACTCTGGCCGGGGCGGTGCTGGTGGCCGCCGGGCAACTCTCCCTGCCGGCCACCTTCCTGGCGGTGCTGGTGGGAAGCCTCGTGGGAAGCGCACTGGACCATGCCTTCGGCCGCTGGCTGGCCCGCCGGATGACTCCGACGGCCTCGGCCACGGGCCTCCGGGCGCGCCTGATGCCCTCGCTGGACCGGGCCCGAGAGGCGTTCCGGCGCCACGGGGACCTGGCCCTGGTGCTGAACCGGTTCCTGCCGGGGGTCCGGGCCCTGTTGTTCGTGGCCGCCGGCTTCTCGGGATTGCCCCTGGGGCGGGTCCTGGCCCTGGGTGCCGTCTCGGCGGTCCTCTGGAACAGCCTGATCCTGGCAGGGGGTCTGGCCCTGGGGGCCCACCTGGACCTGCTGGAGTCCTGGATCCGCCGAATGGGAATCGGCGCCTGGGCCGTCTTCGGCCTGGTGTTGCTGGGAGGTCTGGGCCTCCGGTTCGTCCGTCGCCGTCGTCGACGGGTACGGCCGGTTGACAGCGGCAGCCAGCCGTCGGAGGATGACCCTGCACCAGGACAGGTGGGTCGCAAGACCCCATGAGGAGGAAGACATGGCACGATTTCCGTCGGTGGAATGGGTCGCAGGGTACCAGCAGGCCATCAACGCAAACCCCGATTACAAGGTTGCCGGGGCCAAGTGGGACAAGGGGGTCGTGGCGCTGATCTGCAATGCGAGCCCGGACCTGGGGATCCCGGAGGACCTGGGGATCTGGCTGGACCTGCACCAGGGGGTCTGCCGGGAGGCACGGCTGGTCAGCGCCGCCGAGGCCCTCAAGGCGCCGTTCTGCATCACCGGGGAGTACGCCCGCTGGAAGCAGGTGATCCGCAAGGAACTGGACCCCATCAAGGGACTGCTCCAGGGGAAGCTCCGGCTGAAGGGGGACCTGCCGACGATCGTGCGCTTCGTGGATGCCAGCAAGGCCCTGGTCGAGTCGGCGACCCACGTCGCCACCGAGTTCCCCGACGACTGACCCGAAGGCGAAGGCCCTGGGCGACGGGAGGTGTCCCATGATCGATCGGGAGGACTTCGAGTTCCTCTTCGCCTTTCCGACCCGGGTCCTCTACCGGGCCGGCTGCATCGCCGAGGCGCCCCTGGAGTGCGACCGCCTGGGGGTCTCCCGGGTGCTGCTGGTCTCGGACCCGATCCTGGCCCGGCGGACCGACCTGGTGGACCGGGTCCGGAAGGTGTTGGGGACCCGGGTGGCCGGCGAGTTCCTGGAATGCCCGCCCGACTCGTCGGTGGAGTCGGTGGAGGCCGGGGCCGAACGGGCCCGAGAGGTCGGCGCCGAGGGAGTCGTTTCGGTCGGCGGCGGCAGCGTGATCGATACCGCCAAGGGGATCTGCCTGCTCCTGACCGAAGGGGGCCGGCTCAAGGACCATGAGGGATTCCAGAACCTGAGTCGGAAGGCGGCTCCCCACGTGGTGATCCCCACCACCGCCGGGACCGGGTCCGAGGTGACCTACGTCGCGGTGATCAAGGACGTCGCGGAACACCGGAAGATGCTCTTCGGCGACCATCGGCTGCTGCCCGACAGCGCGATCCTGGACCCGGCGATGACCACCGGGTTGCCGGCGGGACTGACGGCGGCCACGGGGATGGATGCCCTGTCCCATGCCCTGGAGGCCCTGCACTCCACCCAGGCCCAACCCCTGGCCGACGGACTCGCCCTCTTCGCCCTCCGGGAGATTCGGGAGGCCCTGCCCCGGTGCGTCGAGTCCCCCGACGACCTGGTGGCCCGGGGACGACAACTGGTGGCCTCGACGGCCGCGGGGGCCGCCTTCAGCAACGCCCAGGTAGGTCTGGTGCACGCGATGTCCCACACCGTCGGCGCCCGTTTCCAGGTGCACCACGGCCTGGCCAACAGCATCGCGTTGCCCGCGGTGGTGCGCTTCAACGCCGAGGCCTGTCCGGAGGTCTACCGGCGCGTGCTGGAGGCCCTGGGACTTCCCACCGACGGGGATCCCCGGGAGGTGGCCGAGCGGCTGGCTCGATACCTGGAGACCCTGGCGCGACGCCTGGGCCTGCCCCGGTCCTTCCGGGAGGTCGGGGTGCCCGAGGAGGCGCTGCCGGACCTGGCCAACGCCACGCTCTTCGACGGGTCCGTCCTCTACAATGCCCGGACGGTCTTCGAGGGGGAGGAGGTGCTGCCGGCCTGGCAGGAGGCCTGGCGAGGCCCATCCGAGTGACGCCCCTGACAGGCGCCCGGGGGATTCAGGCCCCGGCCCCCTCCGGGGCCCTCGGGACCGGGGGTCCCTCGACTCCCCGCTGGAGGTCCGCCAACGCCTGGGCCCGAGAGGGGGAGCGGCCCGTGGAGACCTGCTCCTCCAGCCAGGCGACCGCGTTGCCATAGGTGACCGTGTTGATCGACTCGGGCATCTCCACCTCGCCGGTGGCGTGAAGCCTCCTGCCGAGGCGCATGGCAGCCTTCACCAGGTCCTTCGAGTGCGGGGGAGCCCCGGGGTCGCCGGCCACCCGGGCCACGACCCGGTAGGACTCCAGGAACGGCTGGACGATCCGGGCCAGCCACCGGACCTCCTCGATGGCCCCCGGAGGCACCCGGAAGAGCCCCCCCTCCTCCATCAGCCATCCCTCCTGCAGCGCCCGCTGCAGGGTCCGTTGGAAGGCCTCCGGGAAGCCCCAGAGCCCATAGATGAACTCCCGCCGGAAGACCATCGAGAGGACCCGGGTCTCCTCGGTGAGGGACTCCCGCGTGAAGGACCGGTCGCCGGCACCGGCCAGGCGCACCACCGTGGTGGCCAGCAGCGCGTCATCGACGAAGTGGTTCACCAGGCCGTTCTTGTGATAGTCCAGCGAGAAGCGTCCCTCCTCCCGGACGATGATCACCTCCTCGTCCCCGAAGACCCCGACCTGGATCAACCCCTCCTTCGTGAAGAGGCGCACCACTTCCAGGATCGAGGTCTCCACGGCCTCCCCGTACTTCTTGCCGTCCGCCGGGGCACCCGTCTCCTCCCCCTCCCCCGGAGCACCTGACAACCCGGCCTTCCGGAGGCCCTCCAGCAAGGGGTCCGAGATCAGCCCGCCTCGCCTCCGCCAGGCCAGCAGCACCTGGCCCACCCGCTGCGACAGCAGGCTCCGCTCGATCCCCCTCCTCCCGTGGGTCAACAGGGCGAAGGCCACCAGTTGCTGGGGGGTCGCCACCACGGTCGCCACGATGCGGTGGGCGATCAGGTGGGCCAGGGAACGGATCACCTCCGGCGTGAGGGCCTCCCCGCCATCCTCCTGCGGCAGGCGAATGCCCTGACGACGGAGGTGATCAGCCAGGCTAATCGGCCGATCGAACCTCACGTAGAGCCGCCCATAGTGAGTCCCGAGCACCCTGGCGCCCCGGGCGATGTCCCCGACCCCCTCGGGGCGCTTGGTGGCGCCCTCGCTCTCCCGGCGATAGGACGCCATCTCCACGACCCGCTCGTAGGTGATGGACGCGGGAACGATCTGGACGTCCTGGGCACCGCCCGTGACCACCGTCTCGGCGATCATCGCCAGCAGGCCGGTCCTGGGCGGCAGCAACTTGCCGGTCCGGCTGCGGGTCCCCTCCAGGAAGAACTCCATCCAGTAGCCTTCCTTCAGGAGCTTGCGGACATAGTGGGCCAGGACCAGGGAGTAGAGGCGGTCGCCCCGGACGCTGCGCCGGATGAAGAAGGCCCCGCTCTTGCGGAAGATCCAGCCCATGGGCCAGAAGGAGAGGTTCTCCCCGGCACAGATGTGGGGCACGATGAGGCCGTGGGTGTAGAAGAGGAAGGAATAGACCAGATAGTCCATGTGGCTGCGGTGGGCCGAGACCAGCACGATGGGGCCGGTCCTCGCCGCCTCCCGGATCGCCTGGAGTTCCCGGGTGTCCACCGCAAGGCCCGTGAACATCCGCCCGAAGATCAGGCCCAGGAGCAGCGCGAAGGACTCCAGGACCGCAAAGTGGAAGTCCGCGGCCATCTTGCGAAGAATCGCCCGTGCCCGCCGGATCTGGACCGCAGGGACCAGCCCCTCCTCCTGGGCCAGACGCGTGACGGCCTCCAGCAACGGAGGGGACCGCATCATCTCGTCGATGATCTGGCGGGCGGTCTTGAGCAGGGGCCCCCGGATGGCCTTCGATTCCAGCAGGAACTCGTTCCCCACCAGAAACTTCAGGCGCGCCACCAGGGTGGGCTCCGGAGCGTCCCCCTGTTCCCTCAGGAAGACCGACAGGTCCACGGGGTGCCCCGCCTGCACCTGGGCCCGGCGGCGATTCCACAGGAAGGACAGGATCTTCCGGAGACGGCTCGGGGCGAGGGGGTCCCCGAGGATCACGTCGATCAGCGAACGCCGGTAGGACTCGGGGGCCTGGTACCAGGTGATCATCAGGGGCACCAGGACCAGCGGGCGATCCTGGGTCCGCTGGGCGGCAATGACCTCCGGGAGCAGGGTCCCCTGAGGCTCTCCCCCGAACTGGATCAGGGTGTGGGGGCGCTTCAGGTGGACCAGCACGGGACCTCCGGCAGCCAGCGCATCCCGGATTGCCTCGGGGTCACGAGGCCGGCGGTTCCTCCGCAGCAGGCGCCCCCAGATCCCGCGCAGGAACTCCCTGGGACGGGTCCACCGGAGGTCCATGCCCTCGGCGAAGACGATCAGGGGCAGGCCGTAGCGGACGAAGGCCCAGGCCAGGAAGAGGTAGTCCAGCAGGCTCCGGGCATAGAAGACGACGACCAGGACGCCTCGCTGGTGCGCCTCCCGGATCATGGACTGCGTGGTGTCGTCGAACCGGACCCCCTGGAACAGCCAGTCGCCAATCCGGCGGGCCATGCAGCCGACGGAAGGCACCATCCGGGAAGGGTGATCGGCCACTCGTGAAGGCTCCCCCATCGGGCTGTCACCCCGTCCATCAGAACACGCCCGGACCCTTCCGGTCGAGCCTGTTTACATACCCCGAAGGGGCCCGGGGGTCAAACCGTCAGGCCCCGGATCGCGGCCTGGTCTGCCGGGCGACGCACCGGGCGCAGCATCCGTGGATCTCCATCCGGTGCCCGGTCATCCGGAATCCGAAGGCGTCGGCGATGCGCCGCTGCGCCTCCTCGATGCCCGGGTCCTCAAACTCCCGGATCGCCCCGCAGCAGTCGCAGACCAGGTGATCGTGGTGCTCGGACCCCACGGCCTCGTAGCGGGAGAACCGATCCCCGAACTGCCTCGCCTCGACCAGGCCCGAGTCCACCAGCAGGTGCAACGTCCGGTAGACCGTCGCCTGGCCGATCTGAGGCCATCGGCGCTGGACCGCCTGGACCACCTCCTCGACCCCCGGGTGTCCCTGGAGGCCGAAGAAGACCTCGGCCACCCGGAGCCTCGGTGCGGTGACCCTCCCCCCCCGGGACCGGATGTAGTCCACCAGGGGTTCCCTCCAGGAAGGGACCTCCTTGCGGGATCTCCCACTCATGGATCCTCCTGCCGCTGCAGACGGACCTCCGTGATCCAGGTCATCTCGAGCCACCGGGGATGCCCCCGCCGGGAGACCCGCACGGCGGCCGCCTCCATCGCCTCGCCCTGGTCGGGCCTGCCCGTCCTGGGGTCCAGTCGCCAGCGGCCCCGCCCTTGCCCATGCAGGTCCACGCCCTCCCGGGACCCCGAGGCGCGCCCCTCGATCGTCCACTCGGCCCGCAGCCGCCACCGCGGCCCTTCGTCGGTCTCCTCGGCCCCGGCCCAGGACACCGTCCCGTCCCGCACCAGTGTCACCTCCCCGTGTTCCCTCACCTCCCGGACCTCCTCCCGGCGCAGGGGCCAGGGGGCGTCGCTCCGGACATGGCGGTCCAGGTCCGGGACGGGCAGCACCGCCCGCAAGGCCAGGGCCACCTCCCGGGCCGGTCCCGGCGGCCGTCGGTCGCTCCGGAGGTCTTCTGGGGACAGGACCTGGTCCTCCAGGCCCTCCACGAGGAGGTCCTCGCTACCCTCCTGGGACGGAGAGACCTCGACCTCGGCCGCCAGGACCTTCCACCGGGCCGCCAGGAGGTCCTGCCCTCCGTCGGTCTCTGAGGTCAGGCGCATCCGTTGCCGGACCACGCGCTCCTTGGGCGCGAACTGCGTTCCCCGCATCCGGACCCGGTGCACGACCTCCAGGGACCACTGCTGGGAAGTCTCCGAAGAAGCCTCGGCCCCCCACTCCTCCAGGTTCCGGGGAGGGCCTCCCTCTGCCTCCTCCCACGGAGGCAGGTCCGGGGGCTCCCAGGCCTCGGACCCGTTCCGGACGCAGCCGACCGCCAGCAAGAGCAGGGGAAGGACCCCGAACCACAGACGGGCACCCCGCGAGGCCACCGTGGAGGGAGACGCCAACCCCGGGCCCGGCCTCGCGCCCTCGCTCCTCCCGGGACCGGATTGGCGAGGTCCGGCTCGGGAGACCGACTCGGCGTTCCAATGCACCTTCGGCCTCCTGGAGGTCACTGGCAGACCTTCTGACCGGTCCCGGGGTCGGTCACGCACCGCTTGCCGCCGGTGCAGGCCGGGGCGGACCCGCATCGGCAGTTCCCGTTCACGCAGGCGTTGGCGATGTCCGCGGTGCAGGTCACCCCCGGAGTCCCACAGAGGCAGAGGTCCGGGACCCCGGGGGCTCCCGAGTCCTGGCAGTAGGAGAGATAGGGCGCGGTGCCCGCGCAGTTGACGTGGTTGGCGCAGACGATTCCCTGCCGGTCGCTGGTGCAGACGTAGGTCCCGGTGGCGCAGGGGATCGGGGTGGTCCCCGCGTCGGGGTCGCACTTGGTGCCCTTCAGGGGCCAGGGGTCATCCACGACCCCGTCGCAGTTGTCATCCAGATTGTTGCAGATCTCGGTGGAGGGGGTCCCGGGAAAGGCGTTGCAGACCAGCCCGCTGCCATCGGCGGCGCAGACCCAGTTGCCGGACCGCTGGCAGATCCCCAGGCCCGAGGTGCACGGCTGCCCCTTCAGGGGGAAATCCTCGTCCACGAACCCGTCGCAGTCGTCGTCCCTGCCGTTGCACCGCTCCTGAATGTCCGATGGATTCTCGGGACCGCAGACCACCCCGAGGCCATCGGCAGAGCACACGGTGACGCCATTGGGGCACTGGTCGCTGTCGGGGCCGTCGCAGGCCCGGCCCAGGTCGTAGCCCTCGTCGGTCCTCCCGTTGCAGTCGTCATCCTTGCCATTGCACCGCTCGGGGCCGACGCCGTCCCACAGGCAGGCCGGCACATTGTCCTGGCAGGCCCAGGTCCCGTTCGGACACCCGTCGCCGTCCTGGTCGCACCCGGTGCCGATCATCGGGAAGGCCTCGTCGGTCTGCCCATCGCAGTTGTCGTCCCGACCGTTGCAGACCTCGGTGGCCCCCGGGCGGATGGCCGCCGTCGTGTCGTCGCAGTCCGTGTCCAGGCGGCTCCTCCAGATGCCGTCGGCGCCGCAGAGACACCGTGCGGTCCCCGGCTCCCCGAAGCCGTCCCCGTCCTGGTCCTGGTACCAGGACACGCACCCCTGGGCCCCCTCCTCGTCGGTGAGCCCGTCACAGTCGTCGTCCAGGCCATTGCAGGACTCGGGGACGTCCGCCGGCGTCTCCGGTCCGCAGACCACGCCCTGTCCGTCGGGGGTGCACTGGAGCCTCCCGTTGGGGCACTGGTCCGAGTCGGGGCCGTCGCAGGGGTCCCCGGCGCTCCAGGGTTCATCGGTCCGTCCGTCACAGTTCTCGTCGAGGCCGTCGCACCGGGTCTCGCCGTCGGGCCGGTAGCCCGTCACCCCGGAGTAGTCGCAGACCCACCGGGGCGGGACGCAGGAGGCGGTGACCCTCCCGGCGCAGATCCCTGCCGTGCGGCACCCGCTCAGGTCCGGCACCGGGATGTCGTCGGTGGTCCCGTTGCAGTCGTTGTCCAGCCCGTCGCAGACCTCCGGCCCGCCCTGGGCCATGCTCCCGTCTGGGAGCGTGGAGCAGGTGGGCTGTCCCGTGAGGAGCGAGCACTCCACGACCCCTGGGCCACAGACCCCGGGCGGCACGCAGACCTGGCCCACGGCGAGGCCCTGCCAGTACATGCCCTCATCGGTGAGCCCGTCGCAGTCGTCGTCCTGCCCGTTGCAGACCTCCTCCCGGGCCTGGCTCGCCGGTCCATCGGGGTTGGTGCTGCACGTGGCCGCCGAGAGGCTCTTGCAGACCACGCGGCCGACCCCGCAGGCCCCGATGCCGTCGCAGGTCATTCCCACGGGAATGCCCTGCCAGTTCCAGTCCTCGTCGGTCTGGCCGTCACAGTCGTCGTCCAGCCCATTGCAGGTCTCCCGCGTGGGGACCGAGGGCTCATCCCCGACGCAGACGACACCCACCCCGTCCGGGTGGCACTGAAAGACCCCGTTGGCGCACCGGTCGTCATCGGGACCATCGCAGGGCTGTCCCACCGGGAAGTCCTCGTCGGTCTGCCCATCGCAGTCGTCGTCCAGCCCGTTGCAGACCTCCCAGCCGACGTTGCTTTCCTGGCAGACGACCCCGGACCCGTCCGGAAGGCAGACATAGCGTCCATTGAAACACTCGTCCGGGTCCGGGCCGTCGCAGAGTTCCCCCACCGGGAAGTTCTCGTCGGTCAGGCCATCGCAGTCGTCGTCCAGCCCGTTGCAGACCTCCGGGATGTCGGTGACCGACTCGGGACCACACTCCGATCCCCGCTGGTCCCCCCGGCAGACGAAGACCCCGTTCTTGCAATCATCCGTATCCGGACCGTCGCAGGAGAGGCCCACCAGGAAGTCATCGTCAGGCGTGCCGTCGCAGTCCTCGTCGATGCCGTCGCACCGGTCCTCCGTCTCCCGAAAGCCCGGGACCCCCGAGTAGTCGCAGACCCAGCGTCCGCCGATGCAGGAGGCCGGGATGTCCTTCCCCGCGCAGATGCCCCCGTGGCGACAGGCATCGGGCCCCGGCGTCACGTCCTCGTCGGTGACCCCGTCGCAGTCGTCGTCCTGCCCGTTGCAGACCTCCGGCCGGACCCCGGGGGAGGACCCGTCGGGGTTGCTGCTGCACGTCACCTCCAGCGTCCTCGGGTTGCACTCCACGACCCCGGCCCCGCAGGCCCCGACCCCCGTGCAGGACTGCCCCAGGGCCTGTCCCTGGTAGGCCAGGCCGTTGTCCACCACGCCGTCGCAGTCGTTGTCCAGCCCATCGCAACGCTCCGGGACCGCCTGGGAGGCCGTCCCGTCGGCATTGGAACTGCATGTCGCCCGACGGCGGTCCACCGCGCACTGCACGATGCCGGCCCCACAGATCCCCTCGCCGATGCAGGCCGCGCCCAGCGGAGACCCCTTCCAGTCCATGCCGTTGTCCACCACGCCGTCGCAGTCGTCATCCCGGCCATTGCAGGCCTCCGCCAGATCCGCCGGGTCCTCGGGTCCGCAGATGGTCCTGCTCCCATCCTCGGTGCACTCGGTCCCTCCATTCCGGCAGGAGTCCCGGTCCGGACCGTCGCAGGGCAGTCCGAGGTCCGGGAAGACCTCGTCGGTGAGGCCGTTGCAGTTGTCATCGAGGCCGTTGCAGGCCTCCGGTCGAGGCCCCTGGACGGGGTCGCAGGCCAACGAGGCCTCCCGTCCCCGGTGGACGCAGACCATGACCCCCGGCCGGCACTCCCCCACCGACGACCCGCAGGGAAGGCCGTCGCTGCCAGGATTGCCGTCGTCCACGACCCCGTCGCAGTCGTCATCGAGGCCGTTGCAGACCTCCGGAGCCCCGGGGTGGATCGCCGGATCCCGGTCGTCGCAATCGAAGGGGGGCGGGTAGCCGTCCCGGTCCTGATCCGTGAGCCCGAAACAGGAGAGATCGGCCCCGTTGCAGTCCTGATCGATGCCGTCTCCGCATCGCTCCGAGGCCCCGGGATGCATCGTCGGGTCCCCCTCCCCGCAGTCCTGCGGCGGGACGAAGCCATCCCCGTCCAGGTCCGCCGGGTCACACCAGGTGATCTGGCCATCGCAGTTCCAGTCGCAGGCCTTCCTGGCATCCGTCCCCCTCCGGGAGGTGGGACAGCAGGGCTCCGAGGCCCCGGGATGGACCTCGGCCCGGTGGTCATCGCAATCCTCCGGAGCCAGGTCGCCGTCCCCATCCAGGTCATCCGGGAGGCAGTCCTCGTCGGTCTGTCCGTCGCAGTCGTCATCGACGCCGTTGCCGCAGACCTCCATCCGGTCCCGGAGTTCCGGAGGCTCCAGGCACAGGACGCCCCGCCCGTCCGGATGGCAGACGAAACGCCCATGGGGACAGAGGTCCCCATCCTCGCCATCGCAGGGCCCGGCCGGGAACGCGAAGTCCTCGTCGGTCTGCCCGTCGCAGTCGTCGTCGAGGCCGTTGCACCGCTCGACCCGGGGCAGGATGCCTCCCAGGCACTCCATCCGCTGCCCCTTCAGGCCGTAATGCACGCAGGTCCATCGTCCCGGACGACAGACCCCCTCCGAGGATCCGCAAGGATCCCCGGCCCGGACCTCCGAGGACCCCGCTCCTCCCGACGGACCGACGGCGGCCCCGTCGTCGATCACGCCGTTGCAGTCGTCATCAATGCCGTTGCACCGCTCCACCGCCCCGGGATGCACGAGGGGGTCCGTGTCGTCGCAGTCGAACCGGCCTGCGTATCCGTCCCCGTCTTCGTCCACCGGGCCCACGCATCCCGATTGTCCGACGGCGCAACAGGCCAGGTCGCCCTGCTGGCAGTCCTGGTCGATGCCGTCGTTGCAGCGCTCCGGCGCCCCGGGATGGATCGTCGGGTCGTTGTCGTCACAATCGGCCGGGGAGGCGTAACCGTCCTGGTCCTGGTCCTCCAGGGCGCACCAGACGATGCGTCCATCGCAGTCGAAGTCGCACCGGGGCCCCAGGACCTCGGGAGACGTCTCGAGGGGACAGCAGGGCTCGAAGGCCCCCGGACGTCGAGACGGGTCGTCCGGGGCACAATCCTGGTCGTTCGGCACCCCGTCCCCGTCCCGGTCCGGCGCCTGGCAGGTCTCGTCGGTCTCCCCGTTGCAGTCGTCGTCCTGGCCGTTCCCACCGAAGGCGCCACAGTCCTCCTGGGCCAGGGCCTGTCCCCGGGTCGAGCAGGTCAACTGGCCGTCAGGCCCGCAGACCACCTGGCCCCCTTCGCAGCGGCCGGTCCCGCAGGACTGCCCCAGGCGCCGGAGGGCCCCGTCGTAGTCCCGGAACCACAGTCCCTCGTCGGTCCGACCGTTGCAGTCATCATCGATGCCGTTGCACCGCTCAGGGACCGGATAGCGGGCATCGCAGGCCCCCCACTGTCCCCGACAGGTCACCGACCCGCCGCAGGTGCCCGCAGGAGCGGACACCTGGCATGGAAACACCGCGCCCTCCAGGTCGGGGACGCACCGGCATCCGCCGGCATCGGGGACGCACTGGGACCGGAGCACCGCCGGCAGGTCCTCCCGAGGAACCGCCTGACAGGTGAAGCCACCAGGACACGGGGTACCTGCCCCGCAGGGGGCCCCGCAGAACCGTCCGCCCACCCCGTCCAGACAGGCGGCCCCCAGGGCCGGACAGTCGGCGTCCTGGCGGCAGGGGGCGCAGAGTCCCACCGGCATCGGCTGACAGGCCAGGTCCTCGGGACCCCCGAGGGGCAGGCACCAGAGGCCCTGGGGGCATCCCTCGTCGCAGGGCCCGCCACAGACGCCGGTGGTCCCCCCCTCGATCCCCGGCCACGGCAGGCACAGGGCCGACAGGCAGTCCCCTGGCCCGGTGCAGGGCCATCCCGGCGATCTGGGAGGCCCGTCCTGGAGGGGGACGTCCATCAGGTCGGCGTCGCCTCCTTCCTCCGTGTCGGCCAGGTCCCCGGGGCCCTCGTCCCCATCGACGCCCCGGTCCTCCCCATCAACAGCCAGGCCCTCGTCCATCGGGGCGCCATCCCCGATGTCCGATCCCCCGTCGGGGATCCGGTCCGCAGGAACGTCCTCCGGGGAGGGATCGGCAAAGCGGGTGCACGCCCAGACCAGGCAGGGAAGGGCCCACAGGGACCAGCGACGCCACCTCATTCGACGAACCTCCCGTCCCTCCCAGGGCCGACGATAGTGTAGCAAAGTCGGCCGTTCCGGGCAGTCGATTCCCCCTGAGAACGCCGGTTCGGGGAAGGCCGATACGGGCGGCGATGGGGGCCGATCCCGGGTGCTGCGAGCATGAGGAAGGCCGAGGGCCGGCGGTCGTCCTCGTGATACAGTCAGGCGGCTCGATGGAGGATCGCCGATGGAGCGGGTCGTCATCGTCGGAGGAGGGGTCTCGGGCCTGGCACTGGCCTTCTGGCTCCAGCGCCTGGCTTCGGAGGCCGGACGGCCGTTGCGGGTGACGGTGCTGGAGGCCGAGGAGACCCCCGGCGGCAAGATGCGCACCGAGCGCGAGGGCCCCTACCGGGTGGAATGGGGGCCCAACGGCTTCCTGGACAGCAAGGTCCACGCGGTGCGCCTGGTGGAGGCCCTGGGCATGGGGAGCCAGGTCCTCCAGGCCTCCCTCCGGTCCCGGACCCGCTACATCACGCGCCACGGTCGGCCCGTCCCGGTGCCCGAGTCGCCCCTGGCGTTCCTCCGGAGCCCCCTGATCTCCGTTTCGGGGAAGATCCGCCTGCTGGGGGAGCCCTTCGCCCCGCCCGCGCCCCCGAACCGGGACGAGACGGTGGCCGAGTTCGTCCGACGCCGGATCGGCCCCGAGGCGCTGGCCTGGCTGATCGACCCGATGGTCTCGGGGGTCTTCGCCGGGGACCCGGAGGCCTTGAGCCTCGCGGCCGTGTTCCCCCGCATGGTGGAACTGGAGCGGGACCACGGCGGGCTCTTCCGGGCCCTGTGGCACCTGGGCCGAGAGAAACGCCGATCCCGACGAAACCCGGCGGCCGGCGGCATGGGACAGCCGACGGGGGTCCTGACCTCCTTCCGGGAAGGCAGCCAGTCCCTGGTGGAGACCCTGGCCGGGTCCCTGGCCCCAGGCACCCTGATCTGCGGGGCCCGGGTCCAGCAGGTGCATCGGTCCCTCGGGGGGTCCGTGGTGGAGTTCCGGGACGCCCAGGGTTCCATCCGCTGGCTGCCGGCGGACCGGGTCGTGCTGGCCTGTCCGTCCTACGAGGCCGCCCGGATGATCCGCCGGGAGATGTCGGACCTGGCGATGCTGCTGGACCAGATTCCCTACGCCCCCATCTCGGTGGTCGGCACCGCCTTCGAGGCCCGGGCCCTCCAGGGGAGTCCCCGGGGCTTCGGGGTGCTCCATCCCCGGGTCGAGGGCCGGGGGTCCCTGGGAACCCTCTACGACTCCCTGGTCTTCGAGAACCGGGCACCCGAGGGGCAGGTGCTGCTCCGGACGATGGTCGGGGGTGCCCGGGACCCGGTCGGCGCCATGCTCCCCGACGAGGCGCTGCTGGATCGGGTCTTGCGGGACCTCCGGGAGGTCCTGGGGGTCCGGGGGGACCCGGTCCGGGTGTGGATCTTCCGCCACGACCGGGGCATTCCCCAGTATCTCCGGGGACACCCGGGCCTGCTGCGGCAGGTGGACCTCCGGGTCGCCCGGTGGCCCGGCCTCCACCTGTGCTCCAATGCCTACCGGGGCATCGCCCTGGGAGACTGCTGCCGGGAGGCCGAGACCCTGGCCCGGCAGGTGGTCCCATCCGACCCGGGTCCCCGGGATCCGCCCGCCTGAACCTGGAGGAGGCACCATGCGTTTTGGAACGCTGCGACTGGCCACGGGCAAGGACGTTCCGGCCCTCTTCCGCCCCGATGGGCCCGTGGACCTCCTGGAGGAGGCGGCCCGGCGAGGCCTCCCGCCCCCTCCCCGAGCGGGCCGGGACTTCGTGGCCGCCTGGACCGCCAGGGACCCGGCCCTCCAGGACCTGGTGCACCAGGCCCGCCAGTCCCCCCGGGCCCTGGTTCCCGAGGGGTCCTTTCGCTTCCGGCCCCCGGTGCCGGACCCCCGGCTGGTCATCGCCGTCGGGCTCAACTACCGGAGTCACTGCCGGGAGCAGGACCGGGAGGTCCCGTCCTCCCCCCTCTTCTTCGCCAAGATCCCCACCTGCCTCTCGGGCCACCGGGACCCCATCCCCGCCTGGCCCCTGACCGGACAACTGGATTACGAGGCCGAACTGGCCGTCGTGATCGGCCGACCGGGGCGGGACATCCCCCTGGACCGGGCGATGGACCACGTCGCCGGCTACACGATCCTCAACGACGTCACGGCCCGGGACCTCCAGCGCCAGGAACGCCAGTGGACCCGGGCCAAGGGCCTCGACGGTTTCGGGCCCTGCGGACCCTGGTGGGTCGCCCGAGAGGAGGTTCCGGACCCCCAACGCCTGGGGATCCGGGCCTGGGTCAACGGGGAACTGCGACAGGACTCCTCGACGGAGGAGATGGTGTTTCCGGTGGCCCTGCTGGTGTCCCGGCTCTCCCAGGGGATCTCCCTCCAGGCGGGCGACATCCTGAGCACCGGCACGCCGGCCGGGGTGGGGGTCTTTCGGACCCCTCCGACCTTCCTGGCGCCCGGGGATGACGTCGCCATCGAGGTGGACGGGATCGGTCGCCTGGAGAACCGGGTGGTCGACCCTGCGGGCCTTTGACACCCGGGACCGATCCGGCCTAGCATTGCGTGGCCGACGGAACAATCCGGCCACACCATCTCTTGAAAAGGAGCATCATGGGCCCTCGCCGACGGCACACCAAGTACATCTTCGTCACGGGCGGAGTCGTCTCCTCCATCGGCAAAGGAATCAGCGCGGCGTCCATTGCGGCCCTGATGGAGTCCCGGGGCCTCAAGGTCACCCTGCTGAAACTGGACCCCTACCTGAACGTGGACCCAGGGACCATGAACCCCTTCCAGCACGGCGAGGTCTTCGTGACCGACGACGGGGCCGAGACCGACCTGGACCTCGGCCACTACGAGCGGTTTACCGGGGCGACCATGACCCGCCAGAACAACGTCACCTCGGGGCAGATCTACGCCCACGTGCTGGAGCAGGAGCGCCGGGGCGACTTCCTCGGGGGGACCGTGCAGGTGATCCCCCACATCACCGACGAGATCCGCCGGCGGATCCAGCTGGCCTCGGAGCATACGGACCTCTGCATCGTGGAGGTCGGGGGGACCGTCGGGGACATCGAGAGCCAGCCCTTCCTGGAGACCGTCCGGCAGATCCGGTTGGAGATGGGCCGGGAGCACGTGGCCTGCGTCCATGTCACCTACGTGCCCTACATCCGGACTGCCGGCGAGTTGAAGACGAAGCCGACCCAGCACAGCGTGATGGCATTGCGGACCATCGGCATCCAGCCGGACCTGCTGATCTGCCGATCGGAGCGGCCCATGCCCCCGGAGGTCAAGCGGAAGATCAGCCTCTTCTGCAACGTCCCCCCGGAGAACGTCATCGCCGCCGAGGACGCCGACTCGGTCTACGAGATCCCTCTGCGCTTCCACCAGGAGGGGCTCGACCAGCGGCTGGTGGACCAGATGAACATCTGGTCCCGGGACGCGGACCTCTCCCCGTGGCAGCGCCTCCAGGAACGGATGAAGGCCCCGGGGCCCGAGGTCATCATCGCGATCATCGGCAAGTATGTGGACCTCCAGGAGTCCTACAAGTCGCTCAACGAGGCCCTCTTCCACGGGGGTCTCGCGGCTGGATGCCATGTCCGTCTCCAGTTCCTGGAGGCCGAGGACCTGGAGAAGAGTCCCGACCCGGCAGCCCTGCTGGCGGGCATGCACGGCGTGCTGGTCCCCGGAGGTTTCGGCAGGCGGGGCGTCGAGGGCAAGATCCGGGGGATTTCGTGTGCCCGGACCCAGGGCATCCCGTTCCTGGGCATCTGCCTGGGGCTCCAACTGGCCACGATCGAGTTCGCCCGAAACGTCTGCGGGATGCAGGGGGCCAACAGCACCGAGTTCGACCCCGAGACGCCCCACCCGGTGGTGGACTTCCTGCCGGGCCAGCGGGAGCAGGACCGGAAGGGCGCCACGATGCGCCTCGGGTCCTACGAGTGCGAGATCGAGGAGGGCAGCCTGGCCCGGCGCATCTATCGCGCCGGGGTGATCCACGAGCGCCATCGGCACCGGTACGAGGTGATCAACTCCCGGATCGGGTCGCTGCTGGAACGGGGATTCCGGGTCACAGGGATCCACCGGGGCCCCCTGGCCGAGGGGAGCGACCCGCTGCCCGACGGCCGTCAGGGGCTCGTGGAGATCATCGAGATCCCCGATCACCCGTTCTTCGTGGCCTGCCAGTTCCATCCCGAGTACAAGTCCCGGCCCCTGAGCCCCCATCCCCTGTTCGCCGAATTCGTCCGGGCGGCCATGCAGCGAGCCCGGACGTCGGGCCATCCAGCGCCCGGAAAGGAGGAGACATGACACACCGGCTCCTGAACCTCGCCCTCGGAATCGGCCTTGTGCTGGCGTCCTGCGGAAAGGCCGCGCCCGATGTCGATGGAGAGCGCCCCGGCGCCTTCCGGATCAGCACCGGCGTGCTGGTCAAGGACACGATCGACGCCGGCAACGACCCGGTCGACTGGAAGGACTTCAGCCACTTCCAGGGAGGCAGGGCCACCGTCACGATCAGCATCGGCGACCCCTACAAGCCCCACGGGGTCCAGGGGGACATCACCCTCTTCGACTTTGCGGGGAACACCCTCCAGAGCCGCCAGATCGTTCCGGGACAGCGGGACTACGTGTTCACCTTCGACGTCACGGCGGAGCAGCACTACTTCTTCCGCATCGCCTCCCGGAAGGGCAAGGCCGGCTATCTGGTCGAGGCCCGGGTGGACCCCCAGGACCCCTGCGCCGCCTGCGGCCCGGGTTCCACCTGTTGTCCTCCCGCGGGCTGCTGTGCCCCGGGGCAGGTCTGCCGAGGCGGGACCTGCGTGGCCCTGGAGTGCCGCCCCCGGTGTGACCGGGGCCAGGTCTGCGAGGACGGCCGGTGTGTCGAGGCCTGCCCCGGCGGGTGCCGCTCCGGGATGACCTGCGACGAGGACTCCCGCCAGTGCGTCCGGGCCTCCCGGCCACCCCGGGAGGTCTCCCCTCCCCCCGCAAGGGCCCGCTGTCCCGCCCGTTGTCCCTCGGGTCAACAGTGCAACGAGTCCACCGGTCGCTGCGAGGCCAGCGAGGCTCCCGCCCAGGGCATCCGGGCCCGGGTCCTGTCGGTCATCGATCGGGACGGGGGCGCGGTGATCCTGCTCAACGTCGGCTCCGAGGACGGGGTCCGGGTCGGCGCCACCGGGCGGGTCGGTGGCGTGACCTTCCGGGTCCGCAAGGTCTCGCCGACTCGCAGTGAGGCCCAGGTCCAGGGATCCGCCGCCGCGATCCCGAAGGACGGCACCGCGGTCATCGAGCCGTGACGGTCTCCCCCAGGCAGATCTCCTCGGTGGCGCCGACCGCCTGATCCACCCAGGGGGCCAGGTCCGCCTGTGCCTCCACCGCCCGGACCCGATCCGCGCCGGCGGCCGTCTCGGGATGCGGAGGCACGAAGAGGCTGCAGCAGTCGTCGTAAGGCAGAATGGATGTCTCGTAGGTCCCGATGCGCCGGGCCAGGGTCATCGTCTCCTGCTTGTCGAAGGCCAGCAACGGGCGCAGGACCGGCAGTTCGGCGGCCTCTTCGATCACGGCCAGATTTGGCAGGGTCTGGCTGGCCACCTGGGCCAGGTTTTCCCCGGTGGCCAGCGCCAGGGCACCGGTCCGGCGGGCCAGCCGGCTGGCGATCCGCATCATCATGCGCCGGTAGAGCACCACCAGCAGCGGCCCGGGGGCATGGTCCCGGAGGTGGGCCTGGACCGCCCCGAAGGGAACCACGAAGAGGCGCATCCCCTGCTGGAAGGACGCCAGGAACTCCGACAGCACCCGGACCTTGTCCCGGGCCTCGGGGCGGGTCCAGGGAGCCGCCTCGAAGTGCACCGCGTCGAGGTCGCACCCCCGGCGCAACATCTGCCAGCCCGCCACCGGGGAGTCGATCCCTCCCGAGAGGAGCAGCAGCACCCGGCCGGCGGTCCCCACCGGGAGTCCTCCGGGCCCCTTCTCGGACCCGACGGAGATCAGGGCCCCCTGGGGCAGGATGTGGACCCGGACCACCACCTCCGGGTCCTGAAGCCGCACCGGCACCTGGCACCGCTGGAAGATCACCGCCCCCAGGCGTCGGTTCAGGGCCATCGAGTCCAGCGGATACTCCTTGTCGGCCCGGCTCGACTCGACCTTGAAGGAGGCCCTCCCGGCCACGTGGGTCTCCACGAGGGAGGCCACCTCCCGCTCCAGGTCCCCGATCTCCCGGGAGACCAGGCGGCCCGGGTACCAGGACGCCACCCCGAAGGTCCTCTGGAGCGCCTGTCGCAACGAGTCGGTGATCTCGAAGTCCCGGAGGTCCTGGAGGCCCCGGGACCCGCCGTGGACCACCAGGAACTGGTCGTGCAGTTCCCGGACCCGCCAGTCCCCGGCCCGGCGGACCTGCCGTTCCAGGGACTCCCGGAGGCGCTTCGTGAACCAGGCCCGCTTGCCTCCCTTGAGGAACACCTCCCCGAACCGCACGGCGATCACGTTGGTGGTCATGGTCGGAAGCGCTCCCGAAGGCGGCCCGTCAACCCCGGCGCCGCACCGACGGCGGGAAGAGGGCCGACATCGACGTGCCGTCATGGATGCACCGGATGGCCTTCGCGAACAGCGGCGAGAGGTCCAGCACCTCGAAGCGCTTCCGGTGGGCCTGGATCTTGTGCTGCACCGGCAGGGTATTGCCGACGATCACTCGCTCGATGGGCGACTTGACCAGTTTCTCGACGGCGTTGCCCGAGAGGACCGGGTGCACTGCGGCGGCCAGGATGCGCCGGGCGCCCACCTCCTTCAACTTGATCGCGGCCTCCACGAGGGTCCCCCCGGAGGTGATCTCGTCGTCCACGATCAGGCAGGCCTTGTTCCGGACGTCCCCGATGACCTGGCGCACCACCGGGCGCTCCGAGTGGTCGGTCCGGGCCTTGTCCATGATCGCCACCGGGAGCCCCAGTTCGTCGGCGTAGTAGGCGAAGGCCTTGGCCGCCCCCGCGTCGCCGAAGACCAGCACCCACTCGCTCTTCCGGCTCTTCTGCCGGAACAGGGTCCGATCGAAGTGGTCGAAGAAGATGGGCGCCGCCAGCAACTGGTCCACCGGGATGTGAAAGAACCCCATGATCTGGGGCGAGTGGAGGTTCATCGACAGGACCCGGTCGGCGCCGGCCGTCTGGAGCAGGTCCGCCACCAGCCGGGCCGCCACCGAGATCCGGGGCTCGTCCTTCTTGTCCGACCGGCAGTAGGGGTAGTAGGGGAGCACCGCGGTGATCCGCGCCGCGCTGGCGTACTTGATCGCATCGATGAAGATCAGGAGCTCCACCAGGTGGTCATTGACCGGGCTGCTGGAGGTCTGGATCACGAAGACGTCCTTCTCCCGGACGTTGTCCTCCAGGCGCACCATCACGTTCTCGTTGGAGAATCGGTGGCTCTGGCTCCTTCCCAGGGGAAGCCCCATCTGGTCGGCGATCCGCTGGGCCAGTTCCGGATGGGAGGAACCGGAGAAGAGGATCAGCTCGGCATTCATCGGGTCCTCCCGGAGCGGGGCAGGCGGCGCCTATATACTCCCGCCCCGCCAGGGCGTCAATCGCGAGACGTCGGTCCTGGGGGAGCAGACGGACCCGGCCCCGACCCGGGCGGCGGTTCGACCTGCAACGGGATGCCTCGCCCCCACCGGATCAGGTGCACCCGGGAATCGGGTCGTGGGAGCAGAAGTTCCCGTCGTTGCAGAAGTCCCGGGTGCAGTAGTTGCCGTCGTCGCACTGGGCGTCGTTGAGGCAGCAGCCCGGAATCTCGTCGTGGCGGCACTGTCCGGTGGCGCTGTCGCAGGAGTCCCGCGTGCAGGGGTTGAAGTCCACGCAGGGAACCGGCGTGTAGACGCAGGTCCTCGTCTCGGAGTTGCACTCGTCGATCGAGCAGAGGTCCTGGTCGTCGCAGTCCTGGGGACTCCGGCAACAGTAGGGGATCGGCGTGAAGACGCACTGCCCGTTGGCGGGGTTGCAGGCGTCCTCGGTGCAGGGGTTCACGTCGTCGCAGACCTTCGGGTCGTTCGTGCACTGCCCGGCAATGCAGTCATCGATCGTGCAGGCGAAGCCGTCGTTGCAGTCCGCGGCGGTCTGGCAGCAGCCCGGGATGCGCTGGAACACGCACAGGCCCGTCGCCTGGTCGCAGGAGTCCACCGTGCAGGGGTCGTTGTCGTCGCAGACCTTCGGCGTGCTGAAGCAGGCGTTGGTGATGGGGTTGCACTCCTCCAGCGTGCACTTGTTGCCGTCGTCGGGGCAGTTCGGATCATGGATGCACTGCCCGGTGCCGGGGTCGCAGGCGTCCGTGGTGCACGTGACGCCGTCGTCGCAGTCCCGGGGCAGGAAGGCGCAGAACTGAACGCCGCTGACCGTGACGCAGAAGTCCCCGGTGCAGAGGTTGCCGTCGTTGCACTGGGCATCGGAGGTGCACGCCTGGCAGGAGGCGTTCCGCGTGTAGCGGCACTCCCCGGTCAAGGGCACGCAGGAGTCGTCCGTGCAGGCGGTGCCATCATTGCAGTCGTTGTCGATCAGCGCGCACTGCCCCGCGGGCTCCCGGCAGACGTAGAACCGGCAGAGGTTGAGCGGGTTCGGCGGGTCCGGGCACTGGATGGGTTCAGACACGCACCCCTGGGCCGGGTCGCAGGAGTCGGTGGTGCAGGCGAGGCCATCGTCGCAGACCGTCGGTGGATGCTGGCACTGCCCCTGGTTGTCGCAGAGGTCCTGGGTGCAGGGGTTGCCGTCGTCACAGTTCACCGCGCCGTGCTGACAGCCATCGATGGGGTCGCAGGTGTCGATCGTGCAGGGGTCTCCGTCGTCGCAGTCCACCGGGTCCGGCCCGGTCACGCACTCCCCGGTCTCCCCGTTGCACTCGTCCACCGTGCAGGCATCGCCGTCATCGCAGTCCTTCAGGCGGGCCTCGCAGTAGCCCGAGATGCACTCGACCAGCACGCAGCCGTTGCCCCCCTGGCAGGGCCGGGTCGGACCGCAGGTGGTGCAGGTGCTGTCGTTGTGCACGCATCCGACCCCCGGCGCGCAGGAGTCGATCGTGCACAGGACCCCGTCGTCGCAGTTCCGGTCGAAGGGACGGCAGACGCCGTTGGCCGGGTCGCATCGATTCTCCAGGCAGGGGTCCTCGTTCGGAGCGCAGGTGATCGGCTCATGCACGCACTGGCCGGTGGTCAGGCTGCACGAGTCCCGGGTGCAGAGGTCCCCGTCGTCGCAGTCCTTGTAGGTGCTTCGGCAGAACCCGGTCGCCCGCTCGCAGGTCTCGATCGTGCAGGGATTGCCGTCGTCGGGGCAGACCACGTCTGTCGGAGGACTGCACTCCCCGGTGGCCGGGTTGCAGGTCCCCTGGCGGCAGAAGTTGTCCGGGTCCGCCGGGTCCTCGCAGCGGTTCGCGCCGTAGGTGCAGTAGCCCAGGGACAGGTTGCAGGTGTCCTCGGTGCAGGCGTTGTCATCCGAGGGGCAGGGGTTCGTCGCCGAGCACCGAATGCAGGCCGAGTCGTCGTGCACGCAGGCCCCGGTCACCGGGTTGCAGGAGTCCACCGTGCAGGCGATCCGGTCGTCGCAGGACGGCGGCGGCAGGTGCAGGCACGCCCCGGTGTTCGAGTCGCAGAGGTCCTGGGTGCAGGCATTGCCGTCATCGCACTTGTTCCGGGTGTAGCAGCCCCCGTCGGTCGGATTGCAGTAGTCGTTGCTGCACGGGTCCCCGTCATCGCAGACCTTCGGCGTGAAGACGCAACCGATGCCCGGTTCGCACGAATCGATCGTGCAGAGGTCGCCGTCATCGCAGGTGACGGGCCGATGCTGGCATCCGTTCGCATCGCAGGAGTCCACCGTGCAGGCATTGTTGTCGTCGCAGGTCAACGGCGTGAAGACGCAGTCGCCGTTGGCCGGGTTGCAGGAGTCGGCGGTGCAGGGGTCCCCGTCGTTGCAGGTCACATCGGTGGTGTAGCACCCGATCAGGGGGCTGCACGCATCCAGCGTGCACGGCAGGAAGTCGTTGCAGACCACCGGCTCCCGGACGCACTTGCCCGTCGCCTCGACGCAGGCATCGATCGTGCAGAGGTTGTCGTCGTTGCAGTCGATGGGCGTGAACACGCAGACGATGCCGCTTCCATCAGGGAGGCAGCCATCCACCGTGCAGTTCAGGCCGTCCACGCAGAGGGCCGGGTTCTGGCACTGGCCGGTCGCCGGGTCGCAGAGGTCCGCCGTGCAGGGATTCAGGTCCGAGCAGTTCTTGGGCTCGTTCGTGCATCGTCCGCCGAGGCCCAGGTTGCAGACGTCGTCGGTGCAGGGGTCCGTATCGGCGCACTCGGCGTCCTCGGTGCACGGGGTGCAGGGCACGACCGGCGTGAAGACGCAGCCCTGGCCCGGCACGCACGCGTCATCGGTACAGGGATTCCGGTCGTCGCAGACCGTCGGCCGAGTCCGGCAACTGCCGTCCAGGGGGTAGCAGTAGTCGTCGGTGCAGAGGTCCCCGTCGTCGCAGGTCCGAGGCTGGTTCACGCACTGTCCGGTGGCCAGGTCGCAGGAGTCCAGCGTGCAGAGGTTCGCGTCGTCGCAGTCGATCGGGACATGCAGGCAGGCCCCGCTGGCCGGGTCGCAGAGGTCCAGCGTGCAGAGGTTGCCGTCGTCGCAGTTCTTCTCCTGGAACTCGCACCGCTCGAAGACCCCGCCCGACGTGACGCAGACGTCGATCGTGCAGGCATCGAGGTCCTCGCACTCCGGCGGGTTCTCGCATCGTCCCGTCCCGGGGTTGCAGTAGTCGATCGTGCAGGGGTCCCCGTCCTCGCAGGTGGAGATGACGTCGTTGTGGCAGACGGGGACGCCGGCCTCGACCACGCAGTAGTCCCGGGTGCAGGCATTGTTGTCGTCGCAGGACTTGACCGGGTAGAGGCACTCCCCGGTGGCGAAGTCGCAGGTGTCCTCCGTGCAGGGGTCCGTGTCCTGGCAGCGGATCACGTGCTCGCACCCGGTGGCAGGAGTGCAGGTGTCCGTCGTGCAGACCGACCCGTCATCGCAGTTCACCGGCGGGTAGTAGCAGTTGCCCGAGTAGATGTCACAGAGGTCCACCGTGCAGAGATTGCCGTCGGAGCAGTCCTTCTCCACGTAGACGCACCCGACCGCCGGGTCGCAGGACTCGGTCGTGCAGAGGTTGCCGTCGTCACAGATCACCGGCACCGAGTAGCAGATCCCCAGCACCATGTCGCAGCGATCCAGCGTGCAGGCGTTCCCGTCGTCGCAGGCCGGGTCCTCCTCGGAGGCACAGGGCGTGCAGTTCCCGGTCGGGGTGTGGGTGCAGGCCCCGGTGGCCGGGTCGCAGGAGTCCACCGTGCAGGGGTTCCGGTCATCGCACTCCCGGCCCACGTCGGTCTTGGCGACGATCCGGCACTCCCCGTCGGGAGGGTTGCACCAGCCGACCAGGCACTTGTCGTCGGGGTCTCCGGGACACACCCGTGGCGTGTGCCGGCAGGTGCCGTCCGCCGGGTCGCAGAAGTCCACCGTGCAGGCGTCCTCGTCGGTGCAGTCGCGGATGATGTACTGGCAGGCCCCGGTCCCGGTGTTGCAGACGTCCACGATCGTGCAGGGATCGTTGTCGTTGCAGTCCTTCGGGGCGAAGGTGCAGACACCCTCTGGCTCCACGCACTCGGTGCTGGTGCACTCGTTGCCGTCGTCGCAGGGATTCTGGCGATGGATGCAGGCCCCGGTCAGGGGGTTGCAGAGGTCGTAGGTGCACCCGAGCCCGTCGTCGCAATTCACCTCGGGGTGCACGCACCCGCGGGCCGGATCGCACTCGTCGGCCGTGCAGGGATTTTCGTCGAAGCAGTCCACCGGGTCATGGTGCACCACGCCGGTCGTCGGGTCGCACCAGTCCAGCGTGCAGAAGTTCCGGTCGTCCACCACCTTCGGAACGTTGCCACAGCCGCCGAGGCCCGGAATGCAGATGTCGTCCGTGCAGGGGTCGTTGTCGGCGGGGCAGGTCACGGGGTCGTGGCGGATCAGGCCCGTGGCCCGGTCGCAGGAGTCGATCGTGCAGGGGTTGAAGTCGTCCACCAGCACGTCCGGGAAGTAGCAGTCCCCGGTCTGCTCGTCGCACAGGTCCTGGGTGCAGGGGTTCCCGTCATTGCAGGGCTTCGGGTCGTGATGCACGATGCCCGAGATCGGGTCGCAGAAGTCGATCGTGCAGCGGTTGCCGTCGTCCAGCGGCTTCGGGGTGTGGATGCAGCGGGCGCTCCCGGGCTCGCAGGTGTCCACCGTGCAGGGGTCGTTGTCGCTGCAGTCCTTGCCGAAGTGCCGGACGATGCCCGTCTGCGGGTCGCAGAGGTCCACCGTGCAGGCATTGCCGTCATCGACGTCCTTGGGCTCGTTGCGGCACTCCCCGTTGAAGGCCTGGCAGAAGTCCACCGTGCAGGGGTCCCCGTCGTTGCAGTTCTTCGGGGTGTGGGTGACCCGCCCCGAGACCGGGTCGCAGGCATCGGTCGTGCAGAGATTGCCGTCGTCGGTCTCCACCGGGAGGTGGACGCAGCCCGAGGCGGTCCAGCACTCGTCCCGGGTGCAGGGGTCGTTGTCGTTGCAGTTCAGCGGCGTGAAGACGCAGGCACCGGTCGCGGGGTCGCAGGCGTCGGTGGTGCACTTGGTCCCGTCGTCGCAGAACCGGGGCACGTGTCGGCAGGCCCCGGTCACCGGGTCGCAGGAGTCGACGGTGCAGAAGTCCCCGTCGTCGCAGCTCACCGGGGTGTTCTGGCAGGCCCCGGACACCGCCGAGCACCAGTCCACCGTGCACGGGTTGTTGTCGTTGCAGGCCTTGTTGGACCAGGTGCACCGGCTTCCGGAGCAGGTGTCCGTCGTGCAGGCGTTCTGGTCGTTGCAGTCGCTGTTCTTCGTGCAGGTCCCCGTCGGGCGATAGACGCACCCCACCTCGGGCACGCAGAGGTCCAGCGTGTTCGGATTGTCATCGTTGCAGGTCATCGGGTCATGGACGCACCCGCCCGAGGACGGCGAGCACCGGTCCAGCGTGCAGGGATTGCCATCGTCGCAGTTCACCGCCCGGTACTCGCAGCCACAGGTCTGGGCATTGCAGGTCCCCAGCGTGCAGGGGTTCTGGTCGTCGCAGGTCTCCGGCGTGTGGGTGCAGACGCCGGTCGAGGCCTCGCAGAGGTCCCGGGTGCAGCAGTTGCCGTCGTCGCAGGACTTCGCAACGTGGAGGCACTTCCCGGTGGCGGGGTCGCAGGAGTCGGCCGTGCAGGCATTCCGATCGTCGCAGGACTTCGGGGCCGTCTCGCACTCCCCGGTGATGGGGGAGCAGTAGGCCTCCCGGCACTTGTCGGTCGTGGAGCAGGCCTTCGCCTCGTGCCGGCACTCCCCGGTCCGCAGGTCGCAGGAGTCGACGGTGCAGGGATTCGCATCGTCGCAGGCCGCCGAGGCGTCAGCGTGGACGCATCCCAGCACGGGGTCGCAGAAGTCCAGCGTGCAGGGATTGCCGTCGGAACAGGTGGCCTCGACGTAGCCGCAGGCCCCGGTGTTGAGGTCGCACTGGTCCACCGTGCAGGGATTCAGGTCGTCGCAGACCACCGGCTGGTAGTAGCAGGCCCCGGTGACGGGATTGCACAGGTCCTGGGTGCACTTCAGGCCGTCCTGGCAGTCCTTCCGGATCGCCACGCACGACCCGGTCCGACCGTCGCAGAGGTTGGTCGTGCAGAGGTCCAGGTCCTCGCAGGCGGTGGTCGGCTCATAGACGCAGGCGCCCTCCTGGCACCGGGCCTGGACGCAGAGGTTGCCATCGAAGCACTCCATGTCCCGCGTGCAGGCGGGGCACTGGGGCGGCGCCGTGATCCGGGCATGGCGGCACCCGACCATCGGGTCGCAGGTGTCCGTCGTGCAGGGGTCCGCGTCGTTGCACAGCAGGCTCCGGTCCGCATGGCGGCAGCCCCGGGCCGGGTCGCAGGTGTCTTCCGTGCAGAGGTTGTCGTCGGCACAGTCGATCACCCGGTGGGCGCACTGGTTCGTGTTCGGGTCGCAGAAGTCGTCCGTACAGGCGTTGCCGTCATCGCAATTCCGCGGGGAGGCGACGCAGAGCCCGGTCCGGGAGTCGCAGGCCAGCGTCGTGCAGGGAGGCGCCTCGCCGCAGACCTTCTCCAGGAAGACGCATGCGCCGGTCAGCGGCGAGCAGGCGTCCTCGGTGCAGGCGTTGCCGTCGTCGCATGCCTTCACCTGGTAGGAGCAGAGCCCGGTCCTCGGGTCGCACAGGTCCTGGGTGCACGGATTGCCGTCGTCGCAGTCGATGGGCACGCTGACCCATTGCCCCGTGGACCGGTCGCAGTAGTCCTCCGTGCAACGATTGTTGTCGTCGTAGGGGGTCAGCGTGTAGGTGCACTGGCCCGTGGTCCGGTCGCACTGGTCCTTCGTGCAGGGGTCGTTGTCGTTGCAGAGGATCAGCTCGTGCTGGCAGGCGCCGGTCGTGCTGTTGCAGAAGTCGATCGTGCAGGGGTCGCCATCGTCGCAATCGGCCGGCGTGAACAGGCATCGCCCCGTGTTCCGGTCGCAGGTGTCCCGGGTGCAGAGGTTGCCGTCATCGCAGATCGTGGCCAGGTACTGGCACTGACCCGTGACCGGGTTGCACCGGTCCACCGTGCAGGGGTTGTTGTCGTTGCAGGCCACGCACTGGGCCGAGCAGACCCCCGTCGCGGTGTTGCACTTGCCCGTGGCGCAGCGATTCCCCTGGATCGTGCAGTCGGCGTCCTTCGTACAGCGGAAGTTCGCGCAGGCCGGCTCGTCGGGATTCTTGTAGGGCAGGAAGATGGCCCCCCCGCAGTTCTCGTCGCAGGAGTCCTGGGTGCAGCGGTTCCCGTCGGAGGGGAAGGCCGAGGTGTGCCGGCAGTTGCCCGACTGATCGCACCAGTCGATCGTGCATGGGTCCTGGTCGTCGCACAACTGCCCCCGGTGCTCGCACTGCCCGGTGGCCGGGTTGCAGTAGTCCAGCGTGCAGGGGTCCGCGTCCTCGCAGTCCTTCACCGTGAAGAGACACCGGCTCGGGGTCTGGGACTGGTCGCAGCGGTCCGTCGTGCAGGCGTTCGAGTCGTTGCAGTCGCTGTCCTTCTGGCACCCGGTTCCGCAGGGCGGGAAGGGATTCAGGGTGTGGCTGCACCCGACCCCCTGGATGCAGGTATCGAAGGTGCACTGGTTGCCGTCGTCGCAGTCGTAGGGCCGGGCCTCGCAGGTTCCCGAGGTGGGGCTGCAGTAGTCCTCGGTGCAGGGGTCTCCGTCGTCACAGACCCGGGGCGTGAAGACGCACTGCCCCGTGGCCCGGTCGCAGGAGTCGTTCGTGCACCTGTTGTTGTCGTTGCAGATGACCGGGGTGTTCACGCAGCCCACGGCGATGCGGCACTCGTCGGTCGTGCAGGGGTTGCCATCGTCGCAATCCCGGGGCCCGAACTCGCACTTGCAGGTCGCCGGGTTGCACTGGCCCGTCTGGCACAGGTTCCCGCTGTTGCAGACCAGGGGCTCATAGACGCAGACGCCCTGGGGGTCCTGGCTCTTGTCGCAGATCGCATAGCGGCAGCAGTCGGCGGGCTCGGGGCAGTCCAGCACGCCGTTGGGGCAGTGGAAGCAGCCCGGGATGCGCTGGAACCGGCAGTTGCCCGTGTTCTGGTCGCAGGAGTCGGCGGTGCACTGGTCCCCGTCGTTGCAGGTCTTCTCCTCGAAGCGACAATAGCCGGTGTCCCGGTTGCAAGAGGCCGTCCGGCAGGGGTTCGTGTTGGCCGCCTCGCACTCCTTGTCGGTGCTGCACCCCACGCAATTGGGCTTCGTCTCGTCCAGGGAGTGACGGCACTGCCCATTCGCCAGGTTGCACTCGTCCAGCGTGCACTGGTCCCCGTCGTCGCAGTTCTTCGGGACCTGGTAGCAAACGCCCGTCTGGCGGTTGCACTTCCCGAAGGAGCAGAGCGAGGCGTCCTCGCAATCGCCGTCGGTGCGGCAGACCGGCCCGATGCACTGGGGAATCGTGATGTGGACGCAGCCGCTTCCGGCCTGGCAGTAGTCCGTCGTGCAGGGGTTGCTGTCGTTGCAGGGGTCCACCCGGTGATGGCAGTAGGACTTCCCCGGGTCCAGGGGGTCCGCGGCACAGGAGTCGATTGTGCAGGGGTCCCCGTCGTCACAGTCCCGCTCGCTCCGGCAGATGCTCTCGCCGCAGCCGCCGGGGATCGGCGAATAGACGCAGCCGCGATCCGACGCGCAGTCGTCCATCGTGCAGGGGTCCCCGTCGTCGCAGGACCGCGGTTCCAGGCGGCAGGTCCCGCCCTCGCAGATTCCGTCGCCGCACAGCCCCACCACCTGCTGACACTCCTCGTCGAACTGGCATTCCTGGGGCAGCAGGTTGTGCAGGCACCCCACGACCGGGTCGCAGGTGTCCCACGTGAAGGGGTTGTCGTCGTCGCAGGACAGGGGCCGGTAGGCACAGTAGTTGGCGCCCTCGGCGCAGGTGCTCCCGGGAGTCACCGCGATGCAGGCGTCCAGCGTGCAGAGGTTGCCGTCGTTGCACTCGGGGGCGTCCTCGCCGGGCTGGGTGCATTCGGGGCAGACGCACTCGTGAACGCAGCCCAGGGTGTCGTCGCAGCGGTCCGACGTGCAGAGGTCCCCGTCCTGACAGGAGTTCCGGGTGTAGCGGCAGATGTTCACCTGGCACAGCCCGCTGGCCTGATCGCAGACCGACCCGCCAGGGCACCCCGACCCGCACGGCACCGACCCGTTCTCCAGGGGAATGCCGGTGCATGTCCCGATCAGGCACTTCGGGCTGGGATTGTTCTCAGGAGAGTTGCAGGTGTTGTCTCCGACCTGGCACAGGATGCAGTCCGAGATGGGCGTGAAGACGCACTCCCCCGTCTGGGGGTTGCAGGAATCGGCCGTGCAGGGGTTGTAGTCGGTGCAGGGCTTCGGGTCATGGTGGACGACCCCCTGGGAGTCGCAAGAGTCGATCGTGCAGGGATTCTGGTCCTCGCAGTTGGCGCAGGGCAGGTGCCGACAGACCTTTCCCGTCTCCGGGCAGTCGAACTGGTCCAGGGTCGATCCGGGCTTCGGGCACTCCACGCAGGTGTTCTGGTCGCAGGAACTGGCGCTCCGGCACTGGTCGTCCGAGGAGCAGGGCTGGCACGGCACGTTGGGCAGGAAGATGTGGTTGCACCCGCCGGGGCGATCGGGGTCGCAGGCCTCGTCGTAGGTGCAGTCGAGGCCGTCGTTGCAGTCCCGGGGGGCCAGCGTGCACCGCCGGGCCTCGCAACGGCCCACCAGGCACTGGTTCACCGGGTCGTCGGGGCAGTCCCCATCCACCTCGCAGGTCACCACGTCGGGCCCGGTGTCCCCCGGGTCCGGGGCGACGTCGGGTACGTCGCGGACGTCCGGAGCGTCCTTGCCCTCGTCGCTCCCGAGGTCCCGGGTCCCGTCCTCCGGCACGTCCCGAGGCAGGTCCGGCGTCACCAGGTCCGCCCCCTCGTCCGGGGCGTCCTCGAACCCGAAGTCCGGTGGATGACTCCCTCCTCCGCCACAGGCGGCCATCGAGAGCGTCAGCAGGGCCATCAAGGCGTACCGGCGACAGCGCGGCTCCATGGGAACCTCCTCGGCCTTCAGGGACGTTGCCCGATTCCCCCCTACCAGACGAGCCGGGAATCCTGGAACGCAGTGAACCATCTGATGATAGCAAAGTCTCCGGTTGCAAGGAAATCTTGATCGCGATGGAAGGTCCATCGGCGGCGGCATCCAGGGGCGGGTGCCCGGGCCGGTCACAGGCCCCCTGGAAGGTGGTTCGCCGTGGGGGGACCGCTTGCCAGCAACTCCCGGAAGTCCTAGCATTCCCCCAGGTGCTCACCGTGGAGGCCTGCCATGCGTGTCTCGATCGGGTCGTGGTTCTGGATGATCCTCCTGGTGGTCCCGGGACTGGCGCGGGCCCAGGGGGAACCGGCCCCCGCCAGTCCGGAGGAGGTGACGACCGGCGAGGTCCGGATCCACCTCAGTTCGGATTACGCGAAACTGCTGGTGGACGGGGAGGTCTGGGACGAGGCGGTCTTCGAGGACAACGGGAGGTTCCTGATCATCCACCTGCTGCCCCGGACCGTGGAGCACGAGATCACCCTGACGCCCATCTACCCGAACCTGGGTCCGGTGCAGTTCCACATCGAGCCGTCGGAATGGAAGCTGGCGTCCATCGGCAAGAAGGAGAAGGTCTGGCGGGTCGAGAAGAAGATCGTCTTTCCGAAGGCCGCGCCCCCGCCGCCTCCCGCCCCGCCGCCGGCACCACCGGCCGGAGACTGACCGGGCGGCGTCCCCATCCCCCGTGATCTTCCCAAAGACCGCCAGAGACTCCGCGGACATGGGCATGCCCATCCAATGCAGGGCAGCATCGGACGCGAGAGACACCTGACAGGCCAGAGACCTGCCGTTCGTGGAAGGCGATCGCGGTTTCCGCGAGGGGGTCCGGCGACCCTACTTGCCGCCGCCCTTCATGGCCTTCTTGGAGGCCTTCTGGGGGTTCACCTTGCGGGTCTCGGTGGCGATCTTGCGCACCACGTGGGTCCCGAGGTTGCACGGCCCGAACTGCCACTTGGCCGCCGGGTCCACGAAGGCCTTGCAGTATCGCTGGTCTCCGATGTCCTGGATGTGGGCGCAACCGACGCAGGCGTCCACGATCCGGTGGGCCGGATTGCCCGACAGGGTCGGAGGCAGTTTGGCGAGGATCGCGGGGTCCAGGGATTTCAGCACGTGCGGCATGGCCATGCTCCTTTCTGCCTCCCGGGGCGGACGGGCCCTCCGGTCCCGCCCAGGAAGGGGGTCGAATCAGTCCTTTCGGTCGGCCGAGGGGACCTCGAGGGCCCCGGGCCCCAGGAGGCCCAGCATCCGTCCGACCTCCGCGGTCCGCTGGCGGATGTCCCTCCGGATCTCCCGCTTCCGCCGCTGCCCCAGGGCCGCCCTCTTGTTCTTCCGGATCTTGTCCACCTTGTTCGTCGGAGACGCCATCTCCAGCCTCCACCGAGGAAAAGAGCGGCGAATGATATCCCGAGGAGCGGGTTTGTCAATCGCGGGAGGACCCCATCACCCGAAGGACGAAGTACAGGAGCTGGAGGATCGCCGCCGCTGCTGCGGCCACGTAGGTCATCGCCGCCGCGTTGAGCACCGCGGAGACCCCGCCCTGGTCCGCCGGGGAGACCAGACCCAGGGCCGGCAGGACGGCCTTGGCCCTGCGGGAGGCATCGAACTCCACGGGCAACGTCACAAGGCTGAAGAGCACCGCCGCGGAAAACAGGGCGATCCCGACCCAGGCCAGCGTGGTCCACTGGATCAGCAGGCCGGCCATGATCAGGATCCAGGAGAGGTTCGACCCCAGGGAGGCCGCCGGGACCAGGGCGCTCCGGAGGCGCAGGGGGGCATAGGCCTGGGCATGCTGGAGGGCGTGTCCAGCCTCGTGGGCCGCAATCCCCGCCGCGGCGACCGACTGGCCCCGAAAGACCGCCGGGGAGAGGCGAAGCACCCGGTGGGCCGGGTCGTAGTGGTCCGACAGGAAGCCCTGGACCTCCTCGACAGCCACGTCGTGGATGCCGTTGCCCCGGAGGATCCGCTGGGCCACCTGGGCCCCGGACAGGCCGGATGAGGAGGGGACCTGCTGGTAGCGGGCGAAATTCCTCTTCACCTTGAACTGCGCCCAGACGGAGAGCAGCAGTGCAGGGGCGATCATCAGCAGGTAGAGGGGGTCGAAGAACATGGCGTCCCTCCTTTCATGTCCCGGCCCACCAGGGGCCCTGGAACAATGCGGCCGGCGTTGCCCCCTGTCAACGGAAGGAACCCTCCGGTCCCCACAGGAGGCGCAGGGTGACGGCCGCCAGCCACGGAAGCCGTGACCGCTGCAGCCAGGGGACCCGGACCTCGCCACCGATGCCCGCCCGGATCCCCCCGGGGAACCGGCGATCCAGCAGGGCGCCGCCCACGACGACCCCGTTCGGGGCAAGGTCGCCCCGGACCATCGCCCCCTGGTAACCGACCCCTGCGAAGACGGCGGGAATCCACGTGGCAGCGTCGATCACCAGCGCCACGCCGCCCACGACCGAGAAGAGGTCGGTGCCGCGGTCCTGGGGAAAGAGGGCCAGGGAGGCCCGGAGGAAGAGGTCCCAGTCCGGCGCCACCCCCTGACGGACCGTCACCTGGGGCTCGAACCCCTGGAGCCCGGGCGCACCGGGCCGATGCCCGTGGACGTAGGACCCGGCGAATCCCACCTCGGTGGACGGGGGCGCACCGGCCTCGGAGGGCCTCGCGGCCAGCACCAGCAGGAGGGTCGCCGAGGCGACGAGGCAGGTCTTGTTCACAAGGGGGAATTGTTGTAGAAGTCCGGCAGGATTGCCAGAGTGCACCCGATGCCCTTCCATCGCTTCCGCGTCCGTGCGATGCCGGGTCCCGGAGGTCGGACCTGCCCGGTCTGACCCGTTCCTCCGAGAGGAGCGGGGCGGGACGGTCTTCCCGTGTCCAGTTCATGCAGGGAGGTCGCGATGAAGGTCGGGGTTCTCTATGGGGGACAGGAGGAGGAGGCCTGGGACGGCCGGGATCCCCCCGAGGTGGAACTGGTCGTCGGGGCCCTGCAGCGGAAGGGTCACCAGGTCCAGGCCCTCTCGGCGGAGGAGGGGCTCGAGGCCGTGCTGATCCAGTTGCGGTCCTTCGCCCCGGACGTCGTCTTCTCGCTGGTGGACCGACAGCGGGGCCCGGGGCGGGAGACGCCCTACCCGGCCCTGCTGGCGGAGTTGCGCCTGTCCTACACCGGGTCGGCACCGCCGGCGCTGATGCTCACCGCCGACAAGCACCTGACCAAGGTGATGGCCCGGGAGAACGGGGTCCCGGTGGCCCCGGGGATCCTGGTCACGGCCTCGATGGTGGGGTCCATTCCCTGGTCGTCGCTGCACCTGCCGGCCTTCGTGAAGCCCGCCCACGAGGACCAGACCCGGGGCATCGGCCCTGACGCCCTCTGCCGGACCGCCCGGGAGGTCGAAGAGAAGGTCCGGGCCTCCCTGACGCGCTACGAGGCGGTCCTGGTCGAGGACTACCTGCCGGGCACGGACCTGGCGGTGGGATTCCTGGAGGGCGTGGGCGACGGGGTGCTCCCACCCTGCGAGGTGCTCTTCCCCGGCGGCCTGACCTTCCGCCACCTCCCCTGGAGCCAGACCTCCGGCCCCGCCCTCCGTTGCCCGGCGGTCCTTCCGGAGACGGTGCTGGGGCTCCTGCGGGCCTACGTGAAGCGGCTGGTCCGGGTCCTGAACCTCCGGGACTGGGCCCAGTTCGACTTCCGCCTGACCCCCGACGGGGTCCCGTACCTGCTGGAAGTGAACGCCCTGCCCCAGTTGCGGCCCCACGCGCCCTTCCTGGTGGCCGCGGAACGCCGGGGACTGTCGGCCGAGGACGTGGTCCAGAGGCTGGTCGAGGCCGCCGCCCGCCGGCGCCGGTCGTTCCTGTCCTTCGGGGGCATGCCCGCCACGAAGGACCGGAAGGGGCTCCGGGTCGGCTTCACCTACAACCTGAAGCGGCAGAATCCCACGCTGGAACACGATGCCGAGGCGGAATACGACCCGCCCCGGACGATCCAGGCCATCCGGGAGGCCCTGGAGCGCCTGGGCCACACGGTGGTGATGCTGGAGGCCAACGACACGCTGGCGGCCCGGCTCGCCGACGCCCGGGTGGACGTGGTCTTCAACATCGCCGAGGGGTGGCGCGGCCGGACCCGGGAGGCCCAGGTCCCGGTACTCTGCGACATGCTGGGCATCCCCCACACCGGGTCCGACGGGACGGCCCTGTCGGTGGCGATGGACAAGGCCCTGGCCAAGGAACTGTTCCTCCGCAACGGCATCCCGACCCCGGCGAGCCAGTTGTTCCAGACCGCCCGGGACCGCCTGGACCCCCGGATGTCCTTTCCGCTGATCGTGAAACCCAACGCCGAGGGCTCCTCGAAGGGGATCCTCTCGAACGCGGTCGTGACCGACGAGGCCTCGCTCCGGACCACGGTCCAGGCAGCGATCGCGCGCTACCAGCAGCCGGTGCTGGTGGAGCAGTACATCCGGGGCCGAGAGTTCACCGTGGCGCTGTTCCAGACCGAGGGGGGATTCCGGATCCTGCCTCCCCTGGAGGTGGTCTTCCTGGACCCGACCCGGCCCTACCCGGTCTATTCCTACGAGATCAAGCAGGACTGGGACAAGCAGGTCCGCTACGACTGCCCGGCCCAGGTGGACCGCCGCCTGGAACGCCTGCTGGGCGCGACGGCCCGGCGGGCCTTCCTGGCCCTGGGGTGCCGGGACTATGCCCGGGTGGACATCCGGCTGGGGGACCAGAACCAGGTCCCCTACGTGCTGGAGGTGAATCCGCTGCCGGGCCTGACCCCCGACTTCAGCGACATGTGCCTGATCGCGAAGGCCGTGGGCATCTCCTACGACGACCTGATTGCGATGATCCTGCGCTATGGGATCCGCCGGGCGCGGATCCGACCCCAGCGCACCCGGGCCCCGATGCCCGGCATCCCGACGCCGGTCCCCCCCCCGGGGGAGGTGGAGCCCGAGCTCCCGCTGGTGAGCCTCTAGGGGCCGTCGCCGCCACCAGGTCCCGCGAGGCGGAGGCCTACCGCCCGGTCGATCCGAATCCCCCGGCATCCCGGTCCGTCGGGTCCAGGTCCGGGACCTCCTCCACCTCGGCCCGGACCACGGGACAGAGGACCGCCTGGGCGATCCGGTCGCCCCGGCGCACCGGGAAGGGGTCCTGCCCCAGGTTCACCAGCACCACCTTCACCTCGCCCCGATAGTCGCTGTCCACGGTCCCGGGGGCGTTGAGCACCGTGACGCCGTGTCGGGCCGCCAGGCCGCTCCGGGGCCGGACCTGCAGTTCGAGTCCCGGAGGCACGGCCACGGCAAACCCGGTGGCGACCAGGGCCCGCTGCCCAGGCTGCAGGTCCAGGTCCTCGTCCGAGGCCAGGTCCAGACCGGAGGATCCGGCGGTGGCATAGCGGGGCAACGGCAATGGGGGCTGGCGCCGGGAGAGGCGCAGGACACGAAGGCGCGGGAGCGGATCACCGGACATGGGACCTCCGGCGTCGCGGAACGCGGTCACTCCTGGGGGTCACCGGCCTCGCCGTGGCCCTGGTCGGCGGCCGCCCGGTCCTCCATCGCCTCCCGGCGGGAGAGCCGGATCTTGCCGCTCTTCGGGTCGATGCCGATGCACTTCACGAGCACCTCGTCCCCCTCCCGGACCACGTCCTCGACCCGCTTCACGCGCTGACTCGAGAGTTCGCTGATGTGCACGAGCCCCTCGACGCCGGGCAGGATCCGGACGAAGGCCCCGAAGTCGGTCACCTTCACGACCTCCCCGAGGTAGGTCTGCCCGACCTCGGCGTCGTCGGTGAGGCCCTTCACGAGCGCGATCGCCTTGTTCATCGACTCGGCGGAGGTCGCGGCGATCGTCACGGTGCCGTCGTCCTCGACCTCGATCCGGGCCCCCGAGTCCGCCTGGCACTGTCGGATGTTGCGCCCACCGGGCCCGATCAGGTCCCGGATGCGATCGGTCTTGATCTTCATGAGGTGGATCCGGGGCGCGTTGGGGGAGTAGTCATCCCGAGGCTTCGCGATGGCCCGTTCCAGGTGGTCGAGAATGTGGAGCCGACCCAGGCGGGCCTGCTCCAGGGCCCGGGTCAGGATGGACTCGTCGAGGCCGTCCACCTTGATGTCCATCTGCACCGAGGTGATCCCCTCCCGGGTGCCGACCACCTTGAAGTCCATGTCCCCCAGGTGGTCCTCGTCCCCGAGAATGTCCGTCAGCACGGCGACCCGGTCCCCCTCCTTGATCAGGCCCATCGCCACGCCGCCGACGTGGCAGCGGATCGGGACGCCGGCGTCCATGAGGGCCATCGAGGCCCCGCAGACCGTGGCCATCGACGAGGACCCGTTGGACTCCAGCACCTCCGAGACCACCCGGATCGTGTAGGGGAACCCCTGGTCCTTCGCCGGCAGCACGGCCTGGACCCCCCGCTCCGCCAGGTGGCCGTGGCCTGTGTCCCGGCGGGAGGGCCCCCCGAGACGCTTGACCTCGCCGACGCTGAAAGGGGGGAAGTTGTAGTGGAGCATGAAACTGCGGAAGAACTCGCCCCGGAGGAGGTCCATCCGCTGCTCGTCCTCGGAGGTCCCCAGCGTCACCGAGACGATCACCTGAGTCTCGCCCCGGGTGAAGAGGGCCGACCCGTGGGTCCGGGGCAGGACCCCCACCTCGCAGGAGATCGGGCGAACCGTGACCAGGTCCCGGCCGTCCAGGCGCCGCCCCTCCTCCACGATCATGCCGCGCAGGCGCTCCCGCTCCAGGGCGCCCACCGCGTCGGCAATCTCGGCCTCCCGGCCCGGGAACCGCTCCGCCAGCGCCGCCCGGGTGTCCTCGAGGACCTTCGTGACCGCCTCGTGGCGGGGATGCTTTTCCCGGATGGAGAGGGCCTGGCACATGGGGTCCCAGGCCAGGCGCCGGACCTCGGCCCCAAGGACCTCGTCCTTCGGGGCCACCGGGGCCGACCGCTTGGGCTTCCCCGCCACGGCCTGGAGCCGACGCTGCATCTCCAGCACGGGCTGGGCGGCCTTCTCGGCGAAGAGCAGGGCATCGACCATCGCCTTCTCGGAGACGAACTTCGCGCCGCCCTCCACCATCGTGAGGCCCTGGGGCCCGACCGCCACGGCCAGATCCAGGTCGCACTCCTCCCGCTCGCCGTAGGTGGGGTTCACCACGAACTGCCCGTCCAGGCGTCCCACCCGGAGCCCGGCGATGGGTCCCTCGAAGGGGATGTCCGACAGCATCAGGGCCGCCGAGGCGCCGATCATCGCCGGGATGCCCGGGTCGTTCTCCTTGTCGGCCGAGAGGACCAGGGCAATGACCTGGGTCTCGTAGCGCCAACCCTTCGGGAACAGCGGCCGGATGGGGCGATCGATCAGCCGGGAATTCAGGATCTCCACCTCGGTGGGGCGTCCCTCGCGCTTGAAGTAGCCTCCGGGAATCCGGCCCGCGGAGTAGGTCCTTTCCATGTACTCGACCGTCAAGGGCACGAAGTCCGTTCCCTCCCGGGCCGTCGCGGCGGCCACGGCGGTGACCAGCACCACCGTGTCCTCCAGGGAGACCAGGGCCGCCCCATGGGCCTGCTTCGCGAGCCGGCCCGTCTCGATGGACAGCCTCTTCCCGAACCAGTCGAAGACCTCTCGATGCATGATGAACTCCTCTCCAGGCAGGCCGGCCGTTCCGACGGAAGTCCCTCTTCCGTCCTGCTGCCGGACACCGGTGGGTGGGGGAGACGAGTACCCGAGCCTCGTCCTGGTCCGGGGGGCCTAGCGCCGAAGCCCCAGCTGGGCGATGATCTTCTGGTACCGGCTGACGTCGGACCGCTTCACGTACTCCAGCAGGCGCCGCCTCTGGCTGACCAGTTTCAGCAGGCCTCGCCGGGAGTGATGGTCCTTCTGGTGTGTCTTGAAGTGCTCCGTCAGGTACCGGATCCGCTCGGTCAACAGCGCCACCTGCACCTCCGGCGAGCCGGTATCGGTCTCGTGGACGCGATGTTTTTCGACGAGAGCCAACTTCTGCTCGGGAGCCAGGGGCATTCCGATCCTCCACGTCACCTTTTCAAACGGGCGAATGCTAGGAGAACGACACGGATGTGTCAAGGGGTTTTTTCCTGGCCCCCCGGGTGGGGCATTCCGTTCGGGGGCCGCCCCGCGAGGCCCACCAGACGGGGCCGGCGATCCACGGGACCGGGACCCAGGCGCCAGGCCCCCCGGAGCCGTCCCTCCGCCTCCGGGACCCGAGCCGGGTCGTTGTAGCACAGAGTCGCCAGGGGTTCTCCGGGCCGGACCCGGTCCCCCCGGTGCACCCGGATTCGAAGCCCGACCGCCGGGTCCACCGGGTCCTCCTTCCGGCGCCGCCCCCCTCCCAGGACCAGGGCCGCCATTCCCACCGCCTCGCAGTCCACCGATTCCACGACCCCCTCGGCCTCCGCCGGGACCTCCTTCTGGAACCGGGCCCGGGGAAGCCGTCCCGGGTCGTCCACCAGACGGGGGTCGCCCCCCTGGAAGGCCACCATTCGCCGAAAGACCTCCAGGCCCGACCCGTCGAACCGGGCCGCCCGGATCCGCCGGGCCCCCTCCTCCCCATCGGCGACGACGCCCCCGAGGAGCAGCATCTGGCCCCCGAGGACCTCCACCAGTTCCACGGTGTCCTCGGGGCCTGCCCCCTGCAGGACCTCCAGGGTCTCCTCGATCTCCAGGGCGTTGCCCACCGCCCACCCGATGGGGTCGTCCATGTCGGTCAGGCAAGCCACGGTCCGGACCCCGGACCGCTCCCCCAGATCCACCAGGGTCTCGGCCAGTTGCCGCGCCCGATCCGGGGTCTTCATGAAGGCCCCGGACCCCATCTTGACGTCCAGCACGAGCCCCGAGATCCCCTCGGCAAGTTTCTTGCTGAGGATCGACGCAGCGATCAGGGGGATCGACTCCACGGTCCCGGTGACGTCCCGCAGGGCATAGAGGCGGCGGTCCGCCGGGACGATCCGCTCGGTCTGTCCGATCAGGCAGACCCCCACCTCCCGGACCCCCTGGATGAACCGCTCGGGCGAGAGGTCGGTCCGAAAGCCGGGCATCGACTCCAGCTTGTCCAGCGTGCCGCCGGTGTGCCCGAGGCCCCGGCCCGAGATCATCGGCACCCGGACGCCGCAGGCCGCCACCAGGGGGGCCAGGGGGATGCTGATCTTGTCCCCCACTCCGCCGGTGCTGTGCTTGTCCACCTTCGGCCCCGGAATGTCCGAGAGGTCGAAGACGTCCCCGGATCGGAGCATCGTGTCGGTCCAGACCGCCAGTTCCCCCCCGTCCAGTCCCTGGAAGTAGATGGCCATCAGCAGCGCCGCCACCTGGTAGTCCGGCACAGCGCCCGTGGTGACGCCCTGGATCACCTCCCGGATCGTGTCCGCATCCAGTCGCCCGCCGTCCCGCTTGCGGCGGATCACGTCGGTCATCAGCATCGTCACGCCTCCCGCGCCTCGGGGGCCGCCCCCTCAGGCCTGGCCAGCAACACCACCTTCCCCTCCTTCACCACGACCGAGAACCGGACGTCCGGCACCCCCAGGCGCTCCCGCTGGGCCTGGCGGGCCTTCTCCAGCCCGGCCCGGAAGGCCGACTCGGTGATCCCCTCGATGGGGAGTCCCAGGGCCGACCGGGCCGACAGGTAGTCCCGCCACAGCCCCACGACCGGATCCGGGGAGGACGGCGTCTCACCGGGAGTCCCGGAGCCGGCATCGGGGCCCAACACCTCGGCCGCGGAACCCGGTCCGGAGCCCTCCTCGCCGGCCCCGACCCCCGGCGCCGGGGCCATCGGGGCGTAGCCCGCCTCCCGGCGCATGGACTCCCGGGTGACCTTCCCCTCCTCCAGGTCCCGCATCACCCGGTCCCAGTACACCGCCAGGGTCCGGAAGCGCTGGCAGAGGGACTGGAAGCGGAACTTGTAGACCGCCCTCCGGGCCTCGTGGAGGGGACTCAGGCGGATGGCCCGTTCCAACTGGTCCCGCTCGAAGAGGGGGGGAACCTTCTCCAGGCCCAGGAAATAGCCCTGGTAGTGGATGCGCAGTTTCTCGATCCGGGTCGCCAGGTCCGCGAGTTCGGCGTCGTACTCCTTGTCGCCGGCCACGGCCTCACTCCTCCCCCAGGTGGGACCGAATCCACTGCGGAAGGCCCGAAATCGGGACGTCCTGCTGGTCTCCCGAGGCCAGGTCCTTCACGGCCCCCCGCCTCTCCCGGACCTCCGCGTCGCCCAGGATCACCGCGTAACGAGCCTCGCGGCGCACCGCGTGCTCGAACTGCTTCTTGAGCCGGGCGGTGGGGTCCGGGGCCGTCTCGGCCCGGAGGCCCAGGCGCCGGAGGTCCGTGACCAGCGCCAACCCCGTCTCCCAGGCCTCGTTGCCCAGCAGGCACACGACCACCTGGGGCCCCGAGGCCCCCTTCGGGGCCTGACCCGATTCGACCAGCGCCGCGAAGAGCCGGTCCACCCCGATGCTGATCCCCACCGAGGGCAGGCTGGGAACGCCGTAGGTCTGGAGCAGCCCGTCGTAACGTCCGCCGCTCATCACCGAGCCCATCGTCGGCAGGTCCAGCAGAAGGGTCTCGTAGACGGTCCCCGTGTAGTAGTCCAGGCCCCGGGCGATCCGGAGGTCCAGCGCCACGAACTCCCCGAATCCCATCGCCCGGACCGCCCCCAGCACCGCCCGGAGATGGGCCACGGCCTCGGGGGCCTGTCCCGCCAGGGCCTCGACCCGCCCCTCGTCGGTGCCGTCACCCAGGGCGTCCAGCACCGCCGTGGCAGCCTCGGGCCCCAGTTCCGGCAGGGCCGCCAGCATCTCCATGACGGCGTCCCGACCGACCTTCTCCCACTTGTCCAGCACCCGGAGCACCTCGATCCGCACGGGCCCAGGCGGCACGTTGGCCCCGTCCAGCATCGCCTCCAGCACCCCCCGGTGCCCGATCCGGACCCGGAACCGATCCAGACCCAGGCCCTGGAGGGCCAGGATCCCCGCTGCCAGGCAGTCGGCATCGGCCAGTGGCGAGGCGCTCCCCACGATGTCGGCGTCCATCTGCAGGAACTCCCGGAACCGACCATGGGCGGGCTTCTCGGCCCGCCAGACCGTCCCGACCTGATAGCGTCGGAAGGGCCGGGGCAGGTCCCGGTACTGGGCCACGACCCGGGCCAGGGGCACCGTCAGGTCATAGCGGAGGGCCACGTCCCGCCCTCCGTTGTCCTGGAAGCGGTAGAGGAGTTTCTCGCCCTCGTCGCCATACTTGCCCAGCAGGATGTCGGCGTACTCGATGGCGGGGGTCGAGAGGGGGGCGAAGCCGCAGGTCTCGAAGGCCCGGGTGATGCGGTCGATCATGGCCTGCCGACCCGCCTGCTCCCCGGGCAGGAAGTCCCGGAAACCCTTCAACAACCTCGGCTCCACGGGCATCGTCTTTCTCCTTCGCTCCCGGTCCACCGGCACCGACAGTGTATCATCAACTGCCTGGGACGCCCCGGGGACTTGCCCCGGGAGCCCCTCCCGAGGAAGATTCCCCCGCGACGACATGGGAGGCACGGTTGGTCGACGAGGTGCCCCGGATCTCCGGCATGGCGGCCTGCTGCGCCCTGGGGGGCGACGTCCGGTCCGTCTGGCGGAACCTCCTGGAGGGTGCGAGCGGGCTGGCCCCCGACCGGACCGGAACCGTGGTCGGCGCGATGCCCCATGACCCCTGGGACGCCGACGGCGATCCCTGGGCGGCCTGCATCGCCGGGGTGGCCCGTCGGGCCATCGAGGACTCGGGAGCGGACCCGGCGCGGGCCCTGGCGGACCCGACCACCGGACTGGTGGTCGCCACCACGAAGGGGGACATCGAGGGGCTGCGACTCCCGGGGAGGCCCGTGTCCCTGGGCCCCTTCCTCCGACGGGTGCGGACGGCGATGGACCACCGGGGACCCGCGGAACTCGTCTCGGCGGCCTGCGCCTCGGGGGCCGCGGCGATTGTCCGGGCGGACCGGCTGATCCGGGGCGGGGTCTGCCGGCGGGTGCTGGTCGTCGGGGCGGATCGCCTGGACCCGTTCCTGGTGGAGGGGTTCCGTTGCCTGGGGGCGATGGCCGCCGGGCCCTGCCGCCCCTATGACGACGAGCGGGAAGGTCTCTCCCTGGGGGAGGCGGTGGCGGCCCTCTGGATCGAGGGGGGCCCGGGCCCCGGCGTCCGTCTGGCGGGGGCCGGCCAGGCCCAGGACGCCGTGGGCATGGTGCGACCCGACCCCTCGGGAGGGGGACTGGCGCGGGCGATCCGCCAGGCCCGGACCGAGGCCCGAGGAGGACCCGTGGGAGCCATCTGCGGCCACGGAACGGCCACCGAGGCCAACGACGCGATGGAGGCCGAGGCCTTCCGATCCGCCTTCGGGGACTCCCCTCCGCCGGTCTTCGGGATCAAGGGGGCCACGGGGCACACCCTGGGCGCCTGTGGCACCCTGGAGGCCCTGGTCTCGGCGATGGCCCTCGAGGCGGGCCTCGTGCCTCCGACGGCCGGACACCGGGCCGGGAGCCTCGGCCTCGACATCTGCCGGTTCCCACGCCCGCTGTCCGAGGGGCGGATCCTGTCGGTGAACTCGGGCTTCGGAGGGCTCAACGTGGCCCTGATCCTGGAGGCATCCCGGTGAGAGACGTGCGGCTGGCGGCGACGGTGCTGGTGGACCACCGGGACCGGATCGGACCCGAGGGGGCCTCCTGCTGGAACCCCGATGGTTCCCGCGCCGCTCCCGATCCCCGGGAGTTCTTCCCGGACCTGGACCGGCCGGGACGCCTCGACCTGCCCAGCCGCTTCGTGCTGGCCGCCGGGGGGCTGCTGCCGCCCCTGCCGGAGTCCCTGCGGGAGACCACCGGGGTCTTCCTGGGGTCCACCACAGGCTGCCTGTCGGTGGATCGGGACTTCGCGGCCACCCTTGCCCTGCGTCCCCAGCCGTCCCTCTATGCCCGGACCCTCCCGACCACGGCCGGGGCCGAGATCTCCCGGGTCCTGGGACTCCGGGGCCCGGGCCTGGCGGTGGTCCAGGAGGCCTCGCCCGGGTGGCAGGCCCTGGTGGCCGGCTGGCAGGAGGTGGCCTTCGGGACCTGCGATGCGGCCCTCTGCGGGGAGTACCACGTGCCCCCGCCGGAGGATTCGCCCCCCTGGGTGGTGCTGGCGCTGCTGGTTGCGGTATCCTTGGCCGCTCCAGGACGCCTGTTGCAATGCCGCTTCCTGGGCACAGGCGATCCCGATCCGGGGACCGACCTCCGGGAACTGGTCGCCGCCACCCGACGCAGCGGGGCCTGGCAACGGGAGGTCCGGCTCGAGGGGGGCCGGTGGACCTTCTCCCTGGCGGCCCTTTCCGCGTGAGGTCACCGTGCGCGTCTTTCTGATCTCGGCCAACCCGGAACGGACACCGTTTCCGGTGTTCCCCATCGGCATCTCCTACGTGGCCCGGGCCCTGGAGGACCGCCACGAGGTGCGGCTCTGGGACGCCCTGGCCGACGAAGGGCTCCCGGAGGCGCTGGCGGCCTTCGACCCCCACCTGGTGGGCCTCTCTCTTCGAAACGTGGACGGCACCCGCCCCGACGGCCGCTTCTACCTGGACCACTACCGGGACCTCGCCCGGAGCATCCGGAGGGCCCATCCTGCTCCGCTGGTCCTGGGCGGAGCCGCCTTCACCCTCTTCCCAGGGCAGTACCTGGAGGCCCTTCAGGGCGACTATGGGATCGTGGGCGAGGGAGAACACCTCCGGGCCCTGGTTGATGCCCTGGAGGACGGGAAGGACCCTCGGGACTGGCGCGTCTCGGGGCTCGTGCTGCCGGGGCGAGAGCCAGGGCCGACCTGGAACTGGACCGGGCCCATCGGACATGCCCGGGCGGCGGCGGACCTGGCGATTCGCCATGGCCCCTCCTGTGGCGGTGTCCTGAACCTCCAGACGAAGCGGGGCTGCAACTTCCGATGCGTCTACTGCACCTATCCGGCCGTCGAGGGACGACACCTGCGGTACCGGAGCCCCGACGACCTCGTCCAGGAGGCCCTGCGACTGAAGGCCCTGGGGGCCCGGCATCTCTTCCTGGTGGACTCGGTGCTGAACCTCCAGTCCGAGGGCCTGGAGACGACCTGCAAGGCCTTCTCGAAGGCCCCGGTCGGGCTCCCCTTCTCGGCCTACCTGGCCCCCTTCCGGATCTCGGAGGCGCTGGCCATGGCCCTCCGAGAGGCCGGCATGACCCACGCGGAACTGGGCACCGAGTCCCTGAGCGATCCGGTGCTCCGGGCCTACGGGAAGCCCTTCCGGTGGGAGGACGTCCGTGCGGCCCACGAGACCCTGGGCCGGGCAGGCATCCACCGGGCCCACTTTCTGCTCTTCGGGGGACCCGGGGAGACACCAGAGACCGTGGAAGAGACCCTGGCTCGCAGCCGCGAACTGCGGGACACGGTCTTCTTCCCCTACCGGACGCTCCGGATCTTTCCCGGCACCCCGCTGCACCGGAGGGCCCTGGCCGAGGGGCTGGTCCACCGGGAGGATGACCTCTTCCGACCGGTGTTCTATTGTTCCCCCCAGGTGGACCCGGAATGGCTCCGGGACCGGCTCCGGAGAGAGGCGGAGGACCGTCCCAACTTCGTGCTGGACGACGCCTCCGAGGAACTGGCTGCCCTGGTGGCCCGGGCCCATGCCCGAGGCCGGTCGGGGCCGATGTGGGAGCGGCTGTGCCGATGACCCGGGACCTCCGAAGGGCCGTCGTGACCGGGATCGGGGTCGTGAGCCCCATCGGGACCGACCTGGCCTCGTTCGAAACGGCCCTGCGGGAAGGCCGGTGCGGAATCGTGCCGGTGCGGGCCTTCGACACCACCCCCTTCCGGAGCCACCTGGCCGGAGAGGTGCAGGGGTTCGACCCGGAGCAGGCCCTTGGCCCCGGGCTGGCCGACGCCTGGCGGGACCGATACCTGCTCCTGGCCCTGGCGGCGGCCCGGCAGGCACTGGACCATGCAGGACTGCCGGCGGACCTCTCGTCCCTCCGGAGCGCGATCTCCGTCGGGACCTGCAACGGCAGCCTTCGGACCGTCGAGGAGCGCTGGCGGGCCCGGATCGCCGACCCCGGGTCCCCCCTGGACGAGGCCGATGCGGTCCGGATGCGCTACGCGGCGCTGGGGCAGGCACTGGGCGGGGCCTTTGGGGTCCGGGGTCCCCTGGTCGTCGTCACGACGGCCTGTTCCTCCTCCACCAATGCCCTGGGCCTGGCCCTGGACCTCATCCAGGCCGACCTGGCCGACGTGGTGCTGGCCGGCGGCTCCGATTCCCTTTGCCTGACCACCTTCGCCGGATTCTCGTCGGTGAAGGCGATGGCCGAGCCGGGGCCCTGCCGCCCATTTTCCGGGACGCCTCAGGAGGCGGGAATGAACCTCGGGGAGGGGGCCGGTTTCTGGGTCGTCGAGTCCCGGGACCACGCCCTCCGGCGGGGAGCGACCTGCCTGGCCGAGGTGCTGTCCTATGGCCTCTCGGCCGACGCCCATCACCTCACGGCCCCGGAGCCCCAGGGAGAAGGGGCCTTCCGGGCTCTCCGGGCGGCCATGGAACGCGCCGGCCTCGCTCCAGAGGACCTGGACCACATCCACGCCCACGGCACCGGCACCGAGGCCAATGACCGGTCCGAGGCACGGGCGCTGCTCCGGCTGATGGGGGACCGAGTGGTGCCGGTGACCTCCCTGAAGTCCTTCCTGGGACACACGCTGGGGGCGGCCGGAGTCCTCGAGGCGACCGCCTCGGTGGTGGGACTGCGCAACGGGTTCGTCCCCCCGACCCTGCACTTTCGGGGGCCCCGGGCCGGGGTCCGGCTGGACGTGGTGGGACCCGAACCCCGGCCCGCACGAACCTCCTGCTTCCTGAAACTGAACCTGGCCTTCAGCGGCAACAACGCCGCCCTGGCAGTGGCGGTCCCTCCCCGGCCGGACCGGGAGCCCTCCCCACGGCCCCGATTCCGGGTCGTCGTGACGGGCATCGGCGCGGTGAGCCCCTTCGGGATCGGCGCCGAGGCCCTGGGAGAGGGTCTCCGGGAGGGGCGTGGCTCCATTCGGGAAGTGGACCGATTCGACGTGTCCCGGTGCCGCTGCCGGCGGGCCGGTCTGGTCCCGCCGGTGGACTGGCGTAGCGCGGACCGGCGCATCGACCTCCGGGGGATGAACCCCATCAGCCGGATGGCCACCCTGGCGGTGAAGGAGGCCCTGGAGTCGTCGGGACTGCCGCTGCGTCCCCGGACCCTGGAACCTTTCGGGCTGGTGATGGGAGTCCACGTGGGCCCTTCGGAGGAGCCGCTGCTGCGGCGGGTCTGGAGCACCACGAACCGCCTGGCCGATCCCGTCGGATTCGCCGAGAGCGTCGCCAACAGCGTCGGGGGCTACGTCTCCCAGGCCCTCTATCTCCGGGGCCACTCCACCACGCTGGCCACGGGGCCCCAGTCGGGGGTGGCGGCGCTGGCCGTCGCGGCGCAGGCCATCCTGCTGGGCCACGGAAGCGGGGTCGTGGCCGCCGCCGCCGACGAGGTCTTCGAGGCGCGTTTCCAGGACGAGGACTCGGCGGGGTGGCTGCCTCCGGACCCCACCCTGGAGGGGGGAGGGGGCTGGCGGCGTCGCCTCCTGGGAGAGGGAGCCGCGGCAGTGTTGCTGGAGGAGGCTGGCACCGCCGGTGCCCGAGGCGCCCGGGCCCGGGCCGAGGTGCTCGGGATCGCCGGGGCGACGGACCCGGGGACGATCCAGGGTCCCGACGAGGGCGGGGCAGGACGCGTCGCAGTCCTCCGGGAGGCCCTGGAGCGGGCCGGCCTGCGACCCCAGGACATCGCGGCGGTGGCCTGGGCCCCGGCAGGCGGCGCGGGGGGCCACCGGGACCGAGCGGCCCTCGCGGAGGTCTTTGGCGGCGGGGACGGCCCCCGATGCCTGGACACCGTGGACCTGGCGGGCTACGCCGATGCCACCTCGGCGCTGCTGGCCCTGGTGGCCCTCCTGGGAGAGGTTCCAGAGGCGGGCCTCTCCGAGCCGGTGGTGGTCCTGGGATCGTCGCCCCTGGGGGCCCACTGGGCCGTCGTGCTGGGGCCCCCGGAAGAGGAGCGCCCCCGATGACCGATCCCTTCCGACTGGACCGCCTGGACCACGACGACCGGCAGGCCGAGGCCCAGGTGCACGTCCCCGGCGACTGTCCCTTCTTCCAGGGGCACTTCCCCGGGGAACCGATCCTTCCCGGGGTGGCCCAGGTGGTCCTCGTGACCTGGGTCCTGGGGAGAGTGGTCGGGAGGCCCCTGCGCATCCAGTCCGTCCACCGGGTCAAGTTCACCTCCCCGGTCCGGCCAGGGATGGATCTGGTCCTGCGGCTGGCCTGGGAAGGACCGAAGGTCCAGTGGCGCCTCGCCGGACCGGAGGGGGAGGTCTCCTCGGGCGAGGTCCTCCGGGAGACCCCCTGATGGCCATCCGGGTCTGCGGCCTGATCCCGCTGTTCAACCACGGGGAGACGGTGGCCGGGGTCGCCGCGGCCCTCCGGGCCCACCTGGATCGGGTGATCGTGGTCGACGACGGGTCCACCGACGGCGGCGCGGACCGCCTGCCCCCCGATGACCCGGGGCTGGTGGTGATCCGACGGTCCCACAACGGCGGGAAGGGCGCTGCGGTGAAGGACGGCCTCCGGGCGGCCCGGGCCCTGGGCTGCACCCATGTCCTCCAGATGGATGCCGATGCCCAGCACGACCCGGAAGACATCCCCCGGTTCCTCGAGGCCGGCGATCGGGAACCGGGGACGATCTGGACCGGAGAGCGGGTCTTCGAGGCCGACGCCCCCGGTCGATCGCGGTTCGGCAGGCGCTTCGGGATGTTCTGGTGGCGGGTCGAGACCGGGGATCGAACCCTGACGGACACCCAGTGCGGCTATCGCCTCTATCCCCTCGAGGGCCTGCCTCCCCTGGAGGACCTGGGCGACCGGATGGACTTCGACGTGGAGGTCCTGGTTCGGTCCCTGTGGCGAGGGACCCCCGTCCGGGGCCTCCCGACCCGGGTGCACTACGGTGGGCCCGAGCACCATCGCAGTCACTTCCGGCCCTTCCGGGACAACCTCGGGATGACCTGGATGCATACGCGCCTCTGCCTCGCCCGCTGGAGCGGCCGGACCCGGACGCCGGACCTCGCGCCGAGGGTCCCCCGGTGGCTCCAGGTCCGGGAGGTCGGGTCCCGGACCGGCATCCGCATCGTGCTGGCCCTGGGACGACTGGCAGGGTACCGGGCCGCCCGGGCCCTGACGGCCGCCGTGGCCACCTGGTACGCGATGGTCGCCCCCGGAGCCCGACGATCCCTGCAAGAGTTCCACCGCCGGGCCGTTGGCCGTTCCTCCTTCGGGCTCGCCTGGCGGACCATCTTCTCGTTCGCCGAGTCGATCCTGGACCGGGCCTTCGTGGCGATGGGCCGGGCCTCGATCTTCCGACTGACGGTGGATGCCCCCGATGGGTTGCTGGACCCCGGGGCGCCGCCGAAGGGACACCTGGTCCTGGGGGCCCACCTGGGGACCCTGGAGATGGCCCGGGCCTTCGCGGTCACCGAACGGGTCTCCTTCTCGATGTGGATGCACGCGGCCCCCTCCACGGGCCTCTACCGGGAACTGCGACGCCTGGACCCCCGCTTCCACGAGTCCCTGATCCCGATGGGGTCCGAGGCGGAGGCGGTCGAGGCCCTCCTGGTCGTCCGGGACCGGATCCAGGCCGGGCACTACGTCGGGGTCCTGGCGGACCGGGTCTGGCCCACCGGCCCCCGAATCCGCCTTCCCTTCCTGGGACGGGAACGGGAATTCCCCCTGGGTCCCTTCAAGGCCGCCGTGGCCCTCAAGGCCCCGGTGCTGCTGGCCTTCCTGGTCAAGACCGGGCACAGGGACTACCGGCTGGTGCTCCGGCCCCTGGAGTCCGGTGACGCCGACCCGGGGGCCCCCACCAGGGACCGGGATGCCCGGACCAGGGACCTGGCCATGCAATACGTCCGGGGCCTCGAGGAGGCCGCCCGGCGCTTCCCGACCCAGTGGTATCATTTCTTCCCCTTCTGGGATGGGTGACGATGGACAGACCGCTCTCCCCCCGGACCCGCCCCCCGAGGCCCCCGCGTCTGGCCCCCCGACCGGGAGCCCAGGTGGCGGAGGTCCCCTTCCGGGTCCCCTTCCACGACGTGGACGCGATGCAGGTGGTCTGGCACGGCCACTATGTGAAGTACTTCGAGCTGGCCCGGACCGAACTGGAACGACGGATGGGCCTCGGGCACCAGGAACTGCTGGCCCGGAACCTGGTCTGCCCGGTGGTGGACCTCCAGTGCCGCTATCTCTCCCCGTTGCGCCTGGGCCACGAGGCGCGGGTCCGGGCCTTCATCGTGGAGGCGGATCGATCGCTCTGGATCGCCTACGAGGTCGTGGACGACACGACCCGGCGCAAGGCCGCCGAGGGCTACACGGTGCAGGTGGCCCTCACGGCGGACACCTTCGAACTGGTGATGGAGTTGCCCGATGACATCGTGGACCGGGCGCGGATGGTGGCTGGTCTTCCTGCTCTGGACCGCACCGGCCCGGGCCGGTGACCCCCCGGAGACCCCCGCCTCTCGGGACCCGGAGGGGATTCCCTGCCGGCAGGACCGGGACCTGGTGCGGTCCTTCCAGGAGGTCCGCACCCTCCGGGCCTCCTTCATCGACCGCCGGGAGGTGGACCTGCTGTCCGAGCCGCTGACCTCCCGAGGCCACCTGTACTACCAGCGTCCGGATCGACTTCACTATGCCCTGGAAAGCCCGGGACGCCAAGAGGTCATCGTGGTCGGGTCCCAGGTGCGGGTCCATGAGCCAGACCTGGGCCGGTCCCAATCCCTGGACCTGGGGGCCTCGGTGATCGCCCGGGCCGTGGTGACCAGTCTGATCCAGGTCCTCGGGGGCCGCCTGGACCGACTCGAAGCGGAGTATCGGTGCCGGTCCCTGCGGATGGCCGAGGGATGGGAAGTCCGCCTGGTTCCCCAGGGGCCCCCGCTGGACCGGGTCGTCCGGGGGATCGAGGTCCGGATCGCTCGCGACGGGAGCCTCCGGGAGGTCCTGGTACGCGAGGCCACCGGGGACTCCTCCCGGATGACCCTCGAGAACGTCCAGGTCAATGTCCCCTTCAGCCCCGAGGAGGAACAGGCTGATTTCACCCCCTGACCGAAAGACCGTCCTGCGGATGCTGCTGGGGCTGCTGCTGGGCCTGGCCCTGTGGCAGTCCCGATCGGTCCGGCTGGAGACGGACATCACCCGGTTCCTCCCGGAGGGGGAGGACCGGGACCGTCTGGCCCTCATGCGGCTGGTCCGGGCCTCGGGCTTCCAGCGAGGCCTCGTGCTGGCCGTGGGACTTCCTGCGGGACAGCAGGCCCCCGACGAGGCCTTCGGGGATCTGGTGGCCACCTTTCGGAGCCGTCTGGTGGCCACAGGGCTCTTCCGACACGTCCGGGGTGGCCCCCCCGAGGGAACCGCCGAGGCCTATCGAGGCCTCCTGTGGCCCCGCCGGTTCGCCCTCTTCGCCGAGGACCCCGAGTCGGACGTGCCCGCCCGCTTCTCCCCCGAGGGGGTTCGGAAGGCCCTGGACCATCTCCGGCAGTCCCTGGCCTCCCCCTCGGGGGCGATGGATCGGGCCCTGGCCCCGGAGGACCCCCTGCTCCTCTCCCGGGACCTGCTGGACCGGATGGATCGGGAGCTCTCGGCCCTCTCCCCACGAACCTGGCAGGGCCAGTGGTACTCCCAGGACCTCCAGAGCGCCCTGCTGCTGGCCGAGACCGAGGCCCCGGCCTTCGACACGGCCCGCCAGGGCGAGGTGCTGGACCAGGTCCGGAGGATCTTCGGGGAACTGGCCCCGGCCCGCTGTCCCGGGGCCTCCCTGCGCCTGACCGGCCTCCCCCGGTTCGTGGTCGAATCGGAGCAGCGGGCCCGGGGGGACATCACCCGGGTCTCCCTGGTGGCCTCGCTGTCCTCGGTGCTGCTGTTCCTGCTGTTCTTCCGGGGGGTCCGGCCCCTTCCGCTGGTGGTGCTCCCCGTCGCCGGCGGACTGGCCCTGGCCACGGGACTCCTCTCGCTGATCCACGGACGGGTCCACGGCCTGACCCTCGCCTTCGGGGGAGTCCTGATCGGGGCGGCGATCGACTACCCGGTCCACCTGATCCATCACCTCTCCCACGACCGGGCCTTCCAGGAGTCGGGACGCCTCCCGGGGCCCCTGCGACGAAGCCTCTGGGCCGGCTTCCTGACCTCCCTGTCGTCCTTCGGCGTGCTCATCTTCTCGACCTATCCGGGGCTCCGGGAGATCGCCCTCTTCTGCGCCACGGCCCTGGCGGGGGCCTTCGCCTGCACGCTGGCCTTCGTCCCCCCGATCCTCCGGCGCCTCCCCGCTCCCCGCACCCCCCGGGGCATCGACCTCCGCCTGCCCCGGCCCCTGGCCGTTCCCCTGTTGATCGTCGTCGCCCTGCCGGCCCTGGCCCTGCCGGCCCTGCGCCTGGAATCCGACGCCCGGGCGCTCGACGATGCCGATCCCGCCACGCTGGCCGACGATGCCCATGTCCGCTCCCTGCTGCCTTCCTCGGCCCTGCCCCGGCAGGTGGTCTGCTCGGGTCCCGACGCCCAGCAGGCGCTCCGATGCAACGACCGGGTCCACCGCCACCTCGCGAATCTCCGGATGGGCGGCCAGGGCCCCGCCTTCGCCTCCCTCCACGCCCTGATCCCCTCCGAGGACCACCAGCGACGAACCCTGGCGGCCCTGGCGGCCCTGCCCCCCTCCCTGGAGGACGACCTCCGGCAGGCCCTGGCCGCAGCGGGGTTTCGACCAGACCGGTTCGAGCCTTTCTTCACGGCCCTCGACCAGGCCCGCCGGGGACAGGTTCCCCCCCTGCGCCCCGAGGACCTGGACGACACGCCCCTGGCGGAGGCCCGGGACGGCCTCCTCCTTTCCCTGCCCGAGGGCTGGGCTGCCGTGACCCTCGCCGGGCCATTGCCTGCCGGCCTCCCGGACCCCCTGGACTCCCTGGCCGAGGACCCGGAGGTCACCGTGCTGGATCCCGGGGCCCTGGTCTCCCGCCTGATCACCCACTCCCAGGCCCAGACCTTCGCCCTGCTGTGGGTGGGGCTCCTGGTCAATGGCGCCTGGCTGATCGCCCTGCGGGGCCGGCGAGGCCTCTGGATGCTGCTCCCTTCGGCCCTGGCCCTCGCCTCGGTGACCGGAACCCTGACCCTCCTGGGCCATCCCCTGAACTTCCTGCACGGCGTGGCGATGCTGCTGGTGCTGGGAATGGGGGTGGACTACGGCATCTTCCTGCTGGACGCCGCGACCTCGGACGAGGTCGCCCGGTCCTCCGGCAGCGTGCTGCTGGCCGCCGCGACCACCCTGGCCGCCTTCGGGGGGATGGCCTTCGCCAGGACCGGGGCCCTGGTGGCGGTCGGGACCACCGTGGCCGGGGGCCTGCTCCTGGCACTGGTGGGGACCCTGGCGGTGGTCGCCCTCGCGGAAGCACGGAGGCCTCGATGAGACACCCGGCCCTCTGGTTGGCCCTGTCGGGAGTCGCCTGCGGAACGGCCGGAGCGATCGATGTCGGGGGTTGGGGGGGACCGGACCTGAGGGTCGATCACGCCCTCTGGCTGGAGGCCGGGGGGCAGTCCTTTCTGGGCCGCGGCGTCGTGCAGCGCCGGGGGGATCGCCTGGACCTGCTGCTGCTGGCCCCCACGGGGCAGCGCCTGCTGACCGTCCAGGCCCAGGGTCGCCAGGTCCGGTCCAGGGCCGCCGTCCCCGCCCTGGAACGACTGGACCCGGCCAGGCTGCTGGACGACGTCCGGTGGGCCTTCTTCGACGGCTGTCCCGCGGGCCTCAAGGGTCCCGAGGTCCAGTGCCAGGTGGATGGACACCGGGTCACCGAGGTCCGGGACGACCAGGGGCACCCGGTGCGTCGGGAGGTCCACCGCCGTGGTTCGACGGTCCGGATCGCGTTCGAGGGCTGGTCCCAGGAGACCGGCTGCCCCGGGGTTCCTCCCCGGGTCCGGTTCCAGGACCTTCGATGGGGGTATCGCTGGGAGATGGGCGTCGATCAGTGCCGGAGGCCCGAGGTCCCGGGCCCCTGACCCCGCATCACTTCTTCTTGTAGACGCCCTGGATCGCCTTCGCGCTGCCCTTCAGGATCAGCAGGCTCACCTTCTGGACCGCCGCAGGCCAGTCGCTGCTGCCGCTGCCCTCGTTGAGTTCCCCGCCGGCCAGTTTCCCCGACTCCCCGGTCAGGCGGTAGGACGCCGCCAGGCGGGCCTCGGCGGCGTTCGCCATCGCCATGCCCGCATAGCCCCCCAGCAGGGCCCCGGCCACCCGGGCTCCCTTGGCCCCGGGGTTGTACGACAGGACCTTCACCGTGAGCAGGAACTTGTTGGGTCCCGGGGTGAACTGGTCGGCGGCCTCCAGCGTCTCGATCACGTAGCCGTTCTTGTCGAACCGCTTCTTGAGGTCCGCGGCGAAGTAGTCCCCGACCTGGGTCAGCTGCTTCGCCTTCTCGGCCTCGGTGTCCTCGGTGATGCCGTAATCGAACACCACCGAGACCACCACCTTGCCCCCGTCGGGAGGCACCGGGGCCTTCAGGCCCGGTCCGCAGGCCGCGAGGCCCAGCATCAGCACGACCCCCAACGCCAGCATTGGAATGCGTACCATGATCCCTCCTCTCATCAAGTCGTTCGGACAGTCTCGTGACTGCAAGAATCTTCCTATGCCTTCCGCCGTCTCATGTCAACGGTGCCGGCCGGATCGGCGCGTCCGACGGCGACGCGACGCGCGGAGACGACCCGGCGGAGGCCGGTCCGCCTTGACAGGGATCGGGGCGGGTTCGACAATCGCGGCGCCGACAGGCCCCCTGGGAAGGAGGCGTCCCGCATGCTGGAGACGGTGTTCGAACGCCTCGCGCGGGGGGTCTCGAGGCACCCCTGGTGGACCCTGCTGGCCATGGCGGCGGTGAGCGCCCTGGCGACCTGGTCCACCTCCCGCACCCCGATCTTCACCTCCCGGAGGGCCCTGCTGGTCCCGGGCAGTCCGGAGGTGCAGCGGTTCGACCGCTTCCTGGAACATTACGGAGCCGCCTCGGACCTGATCCTGGCCCTCGAATCCCCGGAGGGACAGGAGATCCCCCGAGAAGAAATGGAGGACTTCGCGTCGCTGCTGGCCGAACACCTGCGGGAGGTCCCGGAGGTGAAGACCGCCGAGGCCCGGGTGGACGTGGCCTTCTTCCTGAGCCATGCCTGGACCTCGGCTCCGCTGGAGCAATTGGGCCAGGCGGAGTCCTTCATCCACTCCCTGGTGCGATTTCCGGACGGGGTTCCCCGGACCATGGGCGAGGCCCTGGACCGGGCCGAGGCCTGGTTCGAGGACCCTCCCTCCCTGGCCGACAAGTCCATCGGCCTCGAGGAGGCCCGGCGCATGCTGGACAGTGCCCGGTTCCTGCTGTTGGAGTGGCTTCGATGGGTGGAGTCCGAGGCGACCCCCCGGCGCATCTCCTGGGAACACCTGCTCAAGGGCCAGCCGGAGGCCCGGGACCTGATCGGCGGGAACGGGTACTACTCCACCCGGGACGGAACGGTCCTCTTCGTCTTCGTGCGTCCGGTGAACCCCTCCGAGGACTTCCGATACCTGGGGCCCTTCTACCGGGGCGTCCGGCAGAAGGCCGAGGAGGTCCGATCCGCCTGGGCCGCCGAGGGTCACCGGACGCCCACGGTGGGCCTCGGGGGCAACCCCGCCATCGTCTACGAGGAGTTCATGGGCCTCCAGCGGGCCGTCGTCTGGACCGTCGGGACCGCCGCAGTGCTGGTGCTGCTGGTGATCCTGTTCGGCTTGCGATCCTGGCGCCGGGCCGTGGTGGTCTTCGTGCCGATGGGCATGGGGGCCCTCTGGGGCACCGGGCTGGTGCTGCCGGTCCTGGGGCACATGAACATGGTCACCACGGCCTTCACCGCGATCCTCTTCGGGATGGGGGTGGACTACGGGATCTTCGTGAGTTCCCGCATCTTCGAGGAGCAGCAGAAGGGGAGCCTGCTGGCAGAGGCCATCGCCACCGGGACCGCCCGATCCGCCCGGGCCATCCTGCTGGCTGCCGGGGCCTCGGTGGCGGTGTTCCTGTCGCTGGCGACCGCGGAGTTCCGGGGCTTCCATGACCTGGGGATCGTGGCGGCCCTGGGGATCGTGACCGTCGTGCTGGCAACCTTCCTGGGACTACCGGCCCTTTATCGCTTGCTGCCCCCCCGGACCGTACCCCCGCTGGCTCCTTCGGGCCGTTCGCTGCTGGGGACCCCCGAGGAGACGGGATGGCGGGCCTGGAAGATGCCGAATCGGGTGGCCGTCGCCATGGTGACCGTCTTCAGCCTGCTGGGGGCGGCAGGGTTCGTGCTGGGGCTCCGGCTGCCGTTCAACTACGACGTCCTGGAGATGCTCCCGAAGGACTCCGAGGCTGCCCGCCTCTCCCGCCTCATGTCGGAGCGGAGCGACTTCCAGTCGGAGGTGACGATCCTGCTGGCCCGGGACATCGCCGAGGCCCGGGACCAGGCGGCGGCGGCGGAACGGCAGGACACGGTGGCCAAGGTCCAGACCATCGCCCCCCTGTTCCCCGAGGACGCCGAGGAGCGGGCCCGGCGGACCCGGCGGATCGGGGAGGCGATGGAGGCCTCGGAGGTCGCCCGCTGGGTGCTGGACCAGGCCCGCATCGAACTGCCCGCCGACGGGGCCCCCCGGATTGCCGCCATCCTGGACCGGGCCCTGGACCTGGTGGACGACTTCCAGGAGGCGGCCTTCTCGGCCGGGCACAAGGACCTCGTGAAGGACATCGAGGACCTGCGGGGTCTGATCAAGCGTCTGGCGACCCGGCTCCGGACGGACCCGGAACGGGCCACCCGGGCCAACCAGGCCTTCCTGGACCGGATGCTCGGGGATGCCCAGGCGGTGGTGCGGACCATGATCGCCTGGAAGGACGCGAGGCCGCTGCAGGTCCAGGACCTCCCGCCCGACATCGCCCACCGCTTCTTCGGCACCGACGGGTCCGTGGCTACCTACGTGTACCCCAAGGGCTCCATCTACGACCTCGACTTCCTGGACCGGATGATGGCCGACCTCAAGACGATCACGCCGGAGATCACCGGGTTTCCGAGCACCCACCAGGTGATGTCCCGGGCGGCGTTCCACTCGTTCTACCGGGGAACGCTGCTGGCCTTCGCGGTGGCCCTCATCTACCTGCTGGTGCTGCTCCGGCGGCTCACGGCCTTCGCCGTCGCGTCCCTGCCCCTGCTGGTGGGAGAGGGCCTGATGCTGCTGCTGCTGGCTGCCCTCGGGGTCCAGTGGAACTACGCGAACATCATCGCCCTGCCGCTCCTCATGGCCCTGGCCCTGGACTATGGGGTCTGGTTCGCCCACCGTACTGACGAGATGCAGGACCTGGGTCCCTGGCAGGTGCTCCAGGTCGCCGGCGGACCCATCCTGATGGCCGCCCTGACGACCCTGGCGGGACTCGGGGCGATCTCCTTCGCCGATTACCGGGGCGTATCGACGCTGGGGCGCAACGTGACCCTGGGGCTCTTCCTGTGCCTGGGCAGCGCCCTGGTGATCGCCCCGGCCCTGGTGCAGGTCCTCTCCCGCGTTCGGAGGCACCGATGAGACGATGGGGAATCGTGGCCCTCCTGGTTCTGGCTCCGGCGGCCCTCGAGGCCCGGTCGCTGGTCCTGTGCTACCCCGGAGGGGGCGTGAAGGCCCGGGATGCCCAGCCCTCCACCGAGAAGATGCTCCGGCTCGTGGAGCAACTGGGGGGCTGGAAGGCCGGGACCTTCGAGCCCTTCTTCACCGCCAAGGCCGACGAGTGCGAGCGGTGGATGGTGGAGAAGAAGCCCGACTTTGCCATCGTGACGCTGGGATACTGGCTGGATCACGGGGCCTCCGACGGCTGGGAACCCCTGGTCCAGCCAAAGGTCCACGGCAAGACCACCGAGGTCTTCCGGGTCGTGGTCCGAAAAGGGACCTACCGGGACCTGGAGGGACTGAAGGGCAAGGCCCTGGGCGGCACGCCGCTGGCCGAGCCCCGTTTCGTGGAACGGGTGGTCTTCCAGGGCCGCTACCGCCTGTCGGACTTCGACGCTCGCCCCACCCAGCAGGCCCTGAAGGCCCTCCGAGCGCTCCACGAACGGGAACTGGAGGCCGTGATGGTGAACGATCAGCAGTACCGATCCATCGACTCGCTGCCCTTCGGGGGTGAACTGGAGGCCATCTTCCAGTCGGAACCGGTCCCCCTCATGGGCGTGGTGGGTCAGGTCCAGCGGACCACCCCCGACGAACGGAAGCGGCTCCAGAAGGCCATGCAGGGATTCTGCGGGCACCCGGATGGCAAGGGATTCTGCGAGTTGTTCGGGATTGACGCCTTCCTGCCGGCCAACGGGAGCGTCTATGACGCGGTGAGGGCCCTGTGGAAGTGAGGACCCGACAACGCGGCGGAATGGTCGGCTGGGCGTTGGTCCCCTGGATTGCCCTGATCGGGATCGGTTGCGGCGCCCAACGGGTGCGCCTGGACGGGGTCTCCGAGTGTCCCGAGGACGTGCCCTCCCGACCGCCGGACCCTCCCTCCTACCAGGACCTGGCCTGCATCGTCGTGGCGGCCCGGGAGGCCCCTTCCCTGACCGCGGCTCAACACCGGGTGGTGGCCCGAGCCGCCTCGGACCTCGCGGCCGGGGAGACGGACACCTCCCGGGCCGAGGCCCTGGCCGACGAGGGCCTGGAACACGCCCGGAAGGCCCTGACCCAGGAGGATCACCCGGTCTCCCACTACTACGTCGGCATGCTCTGGGGACTGGCCATCGCCCGGAGGCCGCTGGCGGCCCTGAAGGCCCTGCCCTCGATCGAGCACCACCTTCGCCTGGCGGCCCAGGGGACCCCCGACGAGGATGCCGGGGGGCCGCTGCGGGTGCTGGGCATGCTCTATGTGAAGGCCCCCGCCTGGCCCCAGGGAATCGGGGACACGGACAAGGGCCTGGAACTGCTGGAGCAGGCTGTCGTGACCCACCCGGAGCACCCCCTGAACCTGCTGTTCCTGGCCCAGGCCCTGAGGGACAACGAGGCCGAGGGCTGGGAGCAGCGAGTCCCGGACCTGGTGCGGCAGGCCCAGGAACTGCTGGAACGCCGGGACTTCGGGTGGCCCGCCCGGCGCTGGCGCCGGGAACTGGAGTCCCTGGCCCACTGATCTCGCGACGGACCAGGGCGAAGACCCGCCGGTCACGATCGGGCGCGTCTGCGGATCAGGGCCTCGACCTCCTGGACCTCCAGGCGCATCCGTTCCTCCCAGGTCCGGAGAGACCAACCGGTCCGGGCCGCCCCCTCGGCCAGGGCCCGCCGCCAGGAGGCATCGCGGATCCAGCGGGCCAGCAGGCCGGGGCCCTCCCGGTCCAGGTCTCGGGGAGCCAGCAGGACCCCCGACTCCCCGGGGCGGACCACGTGGGAGGTCCCCCCGACATCCAGCGTGAAGACCGGGACCCCGGCCACCATGGCCTCCAGCACGCCGTTGGAGAGGTTCGAGAGGTCATAGAGCGAGAGGTAGCCCTCCGATTGCACCAGGAGATCCAGCACCCGGTCATGGGCCAGGGGCCCCTCGAAGACCACCCGGCCCTGCAGGCCCAGGTCCCCGGCCAGGCCCTCCAGGGCCCGCCGCTCCGGCCCGTCGCCGGCGATGTGGAGCCGCCAGGGGGGCAGGTCCCGGGGCAGGCGTGCCACCAGCCGCAGCACCCGGTCCACCCGCTTCCACTCCACGAGCCGGGAGGCCGTCAGCAACCGCAGCACCCCGTCCCTGGGCGCCTGGATGCGACGCCGTGCCGCCTCGATGTCTTCCTTCACGACGCCGTTGATCCAGAACCGGACCCGGTCCCGGGGGACCCCCAGGCGGGCCAGCACCTCGTCACCCCGGGTACCGTCGTCGGCCATCACGATCAGGTCCGCCGGGGCCGTGAGGGCCAGACGGTTCATCCAGAGGGCATCGAAGACCGCCGGGTCGTCGATCCAGGCCGAGAGCAGGGTGCCCTGGAACCGGTTCACGGAGGCGACCCCCAACCTCCGGCCCAACCAGGCCGCAATCGGGGCACCGAAAATCTCGTATCCATAGAGGACGTCCGGCGGACGGGGAAGGCACTGGCGGAGGGCCAGAAGCGTCATCTGGGCCTGGAAGGCCAGGAAGCGCCCTCGATTCTCGAGGGCCATCGGGTCGAGCCGGGTCCGGGGAGCGGCGGGTGGGGGGGCAGGGGGGGGGCGCAGACGATCCCGCCATCGCCGCAGGGCCCGCACCGATCCCTGGAGCACCAGGGGGGCCCGGTGGATCCGGATGCCCCCCGGGAGATGGTCCAGGGCGCCATGGACCTCCCGGGAGGTCAGGACGTCCACCTGCCAGCCGGCCTGGGCATACCCCAGCAAGGTGTTGTAGAGGCTCTGGTTCCCCGCCCTCTCGACCGCCGCCCCCCCCTCCTGGAGCAGCCAGACGTCGAGGTCCGTGAGAAAGAGAATCCGGCGCCTGGGGGAGAAGGTTGAGTCCATCGCCCGGAAGCCTACCACGAAGCGCCCCGGGTCACAGGAACTGCCCCACCAGCAGGAAGAAGACCCCGGCCAGGAAGGCCGAGACGGGGATCGTCAGGATCCAGGCCCAGAGGATCCGGCTCGCCAGCAGCCACCGGACGGACCCCAGGCCCCCGGTGACGCCGACCCCGACGATGGCCCCGGTGATGGTGTGGGTCGTCGAGACGGGGATCCCCAGTTCCGAGACCGCCAGGATCGTCACGCCGCCTCCGGTCTCGGCGCAGAAGCCGTGCATCGGGTCCAGGCGGGTCAGTTTCATGCCCATCGTCCGGACGATCCGGAATCCCCCAAAGAGGGTCCCCAGGGCGATGAAGAAATGGCAGAGAAGCAACAGCCCGAAGGGAGGCTCGTGGGAGGACTGGAAGTAGCCCCCCGAGACCAGCAGGGCGAAGAGGATCCCCAGGGTCTTCTGGGCGTCGTTGGTCCCGTGGCTGAAGGAGTATATGGCCGCCGAGACCAGTTGCAGCCGGCGGAACAGGCGGCCCATGAGCCGGGGCGACCGGTCCCGGACGATCCACCGGACCAGCCGCTGGAGGGCCGTCGCCATGACCATGCCCACCACCGGCGATACCACGATGAAGGCCGCGACCTTCAGCAGCCCCGAGGGGATCAGGAGGTCAAACCCCCCATAGGCCACCGCCCCGCCGGCATAGCCCCCGATCAGGGCATGGGAGGAGGAGGATGGCAGGCCCAGCCACCAGGTGATCAGGTTCCAGGCGATGGCGCCCACGAGCCCCGAGAGGACCACCGGGACCGTCACCTGGGAGGTCTCGACCACCCCCTTGCCCACGGTCTTGGCCACGGCAACCCCGAAGGTGAAGGCCGCCACGAAGTTGAAGAAGGCCGCCCATCCCACCGCCAGTCTCGGATGGAGCACCCGGGTCGCCACCACCGTGGCGATGGAGTTCGCGGCGTCGTGGAAGCCGTTCACGAAATCAAAGACCAGGGCCACAAGGAAGGTGGCGAGGATCAGGGGGTGATCCGCCAGGAATCCAATCAGGTCCATCTTGGCTCCTTCGGCATGTCCTTCCACGCTGCGGCGATGCTGAGGTCACAGGTGCTCGAGGGTGATTCCCTCGATGATCTCGGCGACGTCCTCGGCCTGGTCCGAGGCATCCTCGATCCGCTCATAGAGTTCCTTCAACTGGATCACCAGCAGGGGGTCGCCCCGATGGTCCCGGAAGAGTTCCCCGAGGCCCGCCCGGAGGATCCCGTCGGCCTCGTTCTCGAGGCGCTGGACCTCGATGATCAGCGACCGGATGCGATCGGGGTGCTTGAACCCGTGGAGCAGCGGCACCAGTTCCACGAGCACCTCCTGCTCCTTCATCACGACCCGGGCCAGGTCCACGAGGCGCGGCGGCACCTTCTGGATGTCGAAGAGCAGCATCCGCTGGGCGGCGGACTCGATGCCGTCCACCACGTCGTCCATCTTGCTGATCAGTTTCAGCGTCTCGTCCCGGTCCAGGGGCGTGATGAAGGTCCGGTGCAGGAGGTCGATGGTCATGTGGGCGATGGTGTCGCACTCGTGCTCGATCTCCTCGATCCGGCGCACCATCCCCTCGGCTCCCCGGGGCCACTGCTCGAGGGCATCGACCAGCGCCTTGCCCGCGTCGAGGCCCGCCTTTGTGTGGCGGATGAAGAGGTCGAAGAATCCGATCTCCCTGGGGGCCAGTTTCTCCCACATCGGGCACCTCCCTGCTGGTGGCATCGGGGTCCGGAATCCGCGGCCCGGACCCTGGCGGCGGTGTATCACGGACCCTGCCCACTTTGGTGACAGAGTCGTGACAAAATGATGACATCCGGCGTTGTCGGTCCCGAGGGAATCATGGCATCCTGAGGACCCATGGCAACGAGGAGGCCTCCGATGAGCGCGGGATGGTGGATCCTGGTGGCGCTGGTGGTGGCGGGGGCCGGGGCCTGGTGGCTCCGGTCCCGGAAGGCCGTCGGATCGGGGGAGCGGCCCGTCGCCGCAGCCAATCGGTGGGATCGGATGGCCGAGGCGGCCCGGAGGCAGGCGGCGGACCCCTTCCGGTTCCCGCCCGTCGAGATGAGCGTGCTGTGCCAGGGGCTGTCGGCCCAGGGCACCGAGGCGGTGATCGCGGCCTACCGGGGGCATCTCTCGGTCAATCTGGAGTCCCTGGGACTGACCGACGCCCAGGACCGGGACATGCTGCCGGACCTCCGCTACCGGGACGACCCGGACTGGGTCCTGCGCCTGGACGGGTTGACGGCCCCCCAGGCCCGAGACCTGGTGGATCGGGTCCGCCAGGCCGGGGGGCAGGCCCGAGTCCGAACCTTTTATGCCCGAGACAAGGGGTTCCAGGCAGGAGGGGAGGCGGCGGACCTGGAACTGGAGTTCGCGGTCTGGACCCGGGCCCCGGCGGGACAGGACCTCGGCCCCCTCTCGGGCCTCTACCGGGACTTCTCGCAACGCAATGCCGGGACGCTGGGCCTGGGCCCCGAGGACCTCTCGCCGACCGGAGAACCGGAACGGGAGGGGGAGGCCCAGGTCTGGCAGCCCCTGACCTGGGACCAGGCCTGGGCGATCCACCAGGAGGCGGTGCGGACGGGGATCCCGTCGGCCATCCGGGGTCTCCTGCCGTTTCCCGGGGAGTGATCCCCGCCAGACGCCAGGGTCGGGCCATCCGCCAATGCCCTCAGGGGGCCCGGGCGGGGGCCTCCCGGGACAGGACCTCCGAGTACTGTTCCAGCAGCAGCCGGCCATGGTTCCGCCAGGCCAGCGCGGCGTTTCTGAGCGCCTCCGCGAGTCCCGGCCGTTCTGCCCGGAGGTCCCGGCTCTCGGCGGGGTCCGCCTCCAGATGGAACAGGGACTCGTCGTCTCCTCCGTACTGCTGGATCCACTTCCAGGGTCCATGGCGCACCGCCAGGGGGCTCACCGGGAGGCGGCCCGCCATGAAGACGGGGCGCGGGACGGGGTCCCGCGTCAGGTCCCGCCCCTGCCAGGTCCAGGGCGCCTCGATGCCCAGCAGGGAGGCCAGCGTCGGGGCGACGTCCTGGTGGGTGGTCGGCTGACGCACCGTCACCTGCGGGGAAATGCCCGGTCCCGCCAGCAGCCAGGGCACCCGGACATGCTCCTCGAAGAGCCGGGGACCGTGACCCGCTCCGCCGGGGTGCTCCTGGAAGCCTTCCCCGTGGTCCGACAGCACCACCACCAGCGTGTCATCCCCGTGCCCGGCGGCCCGGAGGCCCTCCAGCAGGCGCCCCAGGACGCCATCGATGTAGGCCACCGCCCGGGCATGATCCTCCCGCGTTCCGACCGCCTGCCCAGGAAACCCTGGAAAGTCGTAGGGGTGATGCCCGACGGCCAGGTTGTAAATCACCGCGAAGGGCCGGACCGGATCGACGGGCCGGGAGGCCAGGTCCTGGAGGATCGCCCGGATGGTCACGTCCTCGTCCAGTCCCCAGGAGTTGCGCCAGGCGCCCTCCTGGCCCGGCATGTCGGTCATGTCCCGGATCACGTCGGGCCGCTGGCGCTCCAGGAACTCCCGGAGACGCTCGAACCGGCCATCCCCCGACAGGAAGACCGAGGTCCGCCACCCGGCCCGCCGCAGCACCGAGATCAGGCCGTCGGGGCAGGCGTCCCGGAACCGCAGGTCGCTCTCGGGACGGTCTCCGGGCCAGGGCTGCTCGGAGCAGAGGAGCGCAAAGAAACTCTTGAAGGTCTGGGGCCATGGGGTGTAGTGGGCCTCGAAGGAGACGCCCCGGGCCGCCAGGGACCGGAGGACCGGCAGGTCCTGGGCCCCGGTGGACTGCAGGACCCGCCCAGGCACCGACTCCAGGACCACCAGCAGCAGGTTGGACCGCCCGGAACGGGCCTCCGCCAACGGGGGTGTCTCCGGGGGCAGGGGGTCCAGGGGCGCCTGGAACCGGAAGGTCAAGGGCCCCTCCTCCTCGGGAGTGCGCCACCGATCCGGGAGCAGGCGGACCACCGAACCCAACAGGTCCGGGACCTCCGAGCGCTCCTGCTCCCAGGTCATCACCCGGGTTCCGAGCAGCCTCCCCGACGAGAGGGCCGGCGCCAGGAGGCCCGATGCGGCCATCCAGAGAATCCCGACGCCGGCAGCCACCCCCGTGCCCCTCCGGGAGACCCGCGGTCCCAGGCGGCCCCAGCCCCCCCACACCGCCAGCCCCAGGACCATCGAGGCCCCGACGACCCCCAGGCGACCCGGAGTCAGGTAGAGGGAGATGGAGTCCCGAAGCGCCTCGGAAACCAGACCGCCCGAGGACTCCTCGCCTCCCAGCAGGTACTGGAGAGCGAGGGCATCCAGGGGGGTCCCGAGCACGAGCCGCACGAACCCGCTGACGGGGACGTAGAACCCCAGGAGGGCGATGGTCAGCCCCTCGACGACCCGCGCCGGGCCTTCCCGTCCCGCCCGCCGCAGGGGCCAGGCCAGCCCCAGGGCCACCAGGGCCCCGATCGTCGCGCCGGCGAGGTCCATCCCGAGAAAGAGGGGCATCTTGAGCAGCAGCAGGGGCACCCGCACCTCCCCCCACTCGCCACCCTGGACCAGCGCCACGGTCCGGACGACCCGGTACGGGAGATGGATCGCCGCCATCGCGACCCAGACCGCCCAGACATGACTGCGGCCCCGGTCCATGCAGGATCGCCTCTCCTTGGCGTGGGAAGGATAGCACGGCGGTTCGACCTCGCGGCCGAGCGCCCCGATGCCCGGGGAGTCCATGACAGCAACGGCGCCTCCTGCTATCCTGCAGGCGATCGAGGCACGACCCCTTCCGCCAGGGAACGCCGATGCGATGGCTCATCACAGGCGCCACGGGATTCATCGGCCGACGGCTCGTGGAGACCGCCCCGGGGCCGGTGACCGTGCTGGCCAGGGACCCGGTGCAGGCCCGGAGGGTCCTGGGACCGGTGGATGCCTTCCGCTGGGACGCCCTCGAGGGTCCCCCGCCCCGGGAGGCCTTCGAGGGCGTCGAGGCCGTGGTCCACCTGGCGGGCGAGTCCATCGCCGGCCGGCGATGGTCCGGACCCTACAAGGAGGCATTGTCCCGCAGCCGGTCTCAGGGCACCCGGAACCTGGTCATGGCGCTGCAGGCCCTTCCCTCCCGGCCGGCGGTGCTGGTGTCCGCGTCGGCGGTGGGCTGGTACGGGGACCGGGGCGACGAGGAACTGGTGGAGACCTCTCCGCCAGGGCGCGGTTTCCTGGCCCAGGTCTGTCAGGACTGGGAACGGGAGGCCCGAGGGGCCGAGGCCCTGGGCATCCGGGTCGTCCTGGCCCGCCTGGGACTCGTGCTGGGCCCCGGCGGGGGCACCGTCCAGGCGATGCTGCCGCTGTTCCGCAAGGGTCTTGGAGGACCCTTCGGCCTGGGGCGACAGTTCCTGCCCTGGGTGGCCCTGGAGGACGTCCTGGGGCTGATCCGCCACGCCATCGAGACGCCGGCGATCCGGGGGCCCCTCAACGTCACGGCGCCCCATCCGGTGCGCCAGCGGGCCTTCGCCACCGCCCTGGGCCGAGCCCTCGGACGCCCGGCCCTGCTGCCGGCTCCGACGCCGCTGCTGCGGCTGGTCCTGGGGGAGTTCGCCAGGGAACTGCTGGCCTCCCAGCGCGTCCTTCCCCAGGTGGCCCTGGATACGGGCTACGTCTTCCGCCTCGCCGATCTGGACGAGGCAATCCGGGCCGCCTTGCGGTAATCTAGGCGGTCCTTCCGGGAGACTCCCATGAGCCGATCCTCGGTGCTGTGGCCCCTGCTGGTCTCGTCCCTGGCCTGCCAGACCTGCAAGACGGCCGACGTGGTCCAGGCGCCTCCCGTGGCGGAGGAGGCCCCGACCCCCCTGCAGGTGGACCTCTTCGTGATGTCCCAGTGTCCTTACGGCGTCCAGGCCGAACAGGCCCTCTTCCCGGCCCTCGATCGCCTGGATCCCCACACCCGCTTCCGGCTCCACTTCATCGGCGGCATCGGGGAGGACGGAAGCCTCGACTCGATGCACGGAGAGGACGAGCTGACCGGGGACCTGCTCCAGGCCTGCACCGCCGAGAAGGTCCCGGCGAAACTCCGGCCCCTGGTCCTCTGCATGAACCAGGACGCCTCGGCGATCCCGGGAAACTTCCTGGAGTGCGCCCGGTCCGTGGGCATCGATCCGGCCCCCATCACCGCATGCGCCGAGGGAGAGGAAGGCAAGACGCTGCTGGGACAGTCCTTCCGCCTGGCCGAGGGCATGGGGATCGGCGGGTCCCCCACCCTGTTGCTGGGAGGGTCTCCCTACGAGGGACCCCGGACCCCCGAGGCCTACCTGCGGGCCCTCTGCCGCTCCTTCACCGGGGCCCCGCCCCGAACCTGCCAGGAACTCCCGCCCCCCCGGCCCATCTCCCTGACCGTGCTCAGCGACGCTCGCTGTTCCGCCTGCGGGCCGGCGGTCGAGGAGGGGACCCGCCAGCTCAAGACGATGTTCGAGGGTCTCCAGGTCCAGGTGGTGGACTACGGCACCGAGGAGGGCAAGGCCCTCCATCGCCTGTTGCTGGAGGCCGAGCAGCCCTACCTGCCGGCCTTCCTGTTCGGCCAGGAGATCACGCAGGACGCCTTCTATGCCCAGGTGACCCGCTTCTTCCGGCCGGTGGGGACCTACCAGATGCTGGCGGTGGAGGCCACCTTCGACCCGACCTCGGAGATCTGCGACAACGCCGTGGACGACGACGGCAACGAACTGGTGGACTGCCAGGACCCCCGTTGCACGCAGACCCTGACCTGCCGGCCGGACCGGCCGAACCGCCTGGAGGTCTTCGTGATGAGCCATTGTCCCTTTGGCATCCTGGCCCTCCAGTCAATGCGGGAGGTGGTGGCGGCCTTCGGAGATGCCCTGGAGTTACAGGTGCACTATCTGGCCGACGAGACGGCACCAGGGACCTTCGAGTCGCTCCACGGCCCCGCCGAGGTGGAAGAGGACCTCCGGCAGGTCTGCGTCCAGCGTCTGGTGAAGAAACCCCGGGATTTCCTGGCGTACCTGTGGTGCCGCAACGAGGACCTCTCGGCCACCGACTGGCAGAAGTGCCTGCCGGACCGGGGCCTGGCCCGGAAGGTCCAGCAGTGCTCCCAGGGTTCCCAGGGACGGCAGTGGCTGTCGGAGGACCTGAAGACCGGTGAGGCGCTGGGCATCGGGGCGAGCCCCACGTGGCTGGTGAACAACCGGCATCTGGCCAACGGCCTGTCGCCGCTGGAGATCCAGCAGATGATCTGCCAGCACAATCCCGCCCTCGCGGGGTGCAAGACGCCCCTGTCGGAGGGGTCCGGCGACCTGCCCTCCGGCGGCGGCTGCGAGTCCCCGTGACCCCAGGAGGTGCCGATGACCCGCGTGGGAGTCTGGTGGGCCCTGGCCCTGCTGCTGGCGACGGGATGCGGGACAGGGACCCGGGCCGATGACCCGGGAACCGGCGCCGATCTCCCGGGAGATGACGTCCCAGGCGACGTCTCTGGGGCTCTGGACGGGCCGGCGACGGACCCGGGCCTGGACCCGGCGGCGGAGGTTCCCCCGGCGGACAGCCCGGTGGACACGGCGGACCCTGGCGACGACTCCCTGGAGGAGGTGTCGCCGACAGGCCTGTGGGCCCGGGGCCCGATGTTCCCGCTGCCCCGGGAAGTGGCCACCCTGGCCCCGGAGGCCTTTGAACGGATGTCCCTGTTCGCCACCCGGGTGGAGGGCCCACCGGATCGGAGGCCGGGCCTGGGCCATCGGGGGGCCTTCGGGACCGGCAACGGGCTTCTCTTTGCCCAGGTCGGCGTGGCGGACCCTCTCAACACCCTCCACAGCCTGGTGGGCCCGACCTACGAGCGGCGCCCCAACTTCTTCGGGGACTTCACGGTGTGGGTGGCGGGCCCCGAGGACGAGAGTCCGGTTCCCTTCGAGGAGGAGTGGGCAGGACGCAGCCTCTCGGCGCCGGTGGTGGTGACCCGCGCGACCCGGGACGGGATCACGCTCGTGACGGTGGACCTGGGGGCCCCCCAGGGCCTGGCGGACATCCCCCCGACCTGCTGGGTCCGGGGCTTGCTGGTCCAGGCCTCCGAGGACCGGGACGGCTGGTCCCTGGTGGTGGAGGCGACGAACCCCCAGGTCCCCTTGCCTGGAGGCCGCACCCGGGAGACCGGCCCGGTGAGCGACGGGCGGGTTCGGGATCTGGTCAGCGGGCTCATGGGCCCCGGAATCCCGGAGGTGGACGGGACGCGGACCCGGTTGCCTCTGGGGCCCCTGTCGGCGGGGACCTCCATCTGGCGCCTGTGGGTGGCCTGCGCCTCGGAGCGCCTGGCCGGGGACCGGGCGCCGGAGGACTGGCCCATGCGCCTCTCCGGGAGACCCGAGGACCTGCTGGCGGTGGCCCTCCAGCAGGCGGAGGAGGACTACCAGGACTGGAACCGCCGAACGGTCATGATGGACCTGCCGGACCCCCTGGTGGCGGACTTCCTGGAGGGCATGAAGATGACCCTGAAGGTCCAGACCGCCGCCACCGGTGCCAGTTGCCCCATGTCCGAGTACACCCGGACCTGGACCCGGGACAACATGGGGCCGGTGCTGGCCCTGCTGGCCTACGGGGCCTTCGAGGACGTCGCCGCCATCCTGGACTACCTGGAGGCGGCCATCCGCTGGTCCGGAGACCTCCGGAACAGTTACGATGCGGACCTGGACCCCGCCGGGGCCCCCCCGGCCCCCGACTGGGCCTCCCTGGGGACCCTGGACGGCCGGGTGGCGGCCGAGACCCCCTCCTACCTGGTCCGGATGCACACGCTCCATGCCCGGTGGTCCGGGGACCCCTCCCGGGTGGCCTCCCGGGTGCCCCTGATCCGCCGCTGCATGATGGACCAGGCCTTCGGGCCCGACGACCTGCTGCCCTTCACCGGGGACGAGACCTTCCGGGCGGCCATGAACACCGCCCTGGGAGTGCCGGACCTGGACTACCCCCACCACGACCGGTCCTGGTCCCTGAACTCGACGCTGCTCTGGCTCGGGGCGGCCCGGGACGCCGGGGACCTGCTGGACGACCTGGGCGAGACGGCCCTGGCCGAGGACCTCCGAGACCGGGCGGACCGGATGGCGGACCGGACCCTTCCCCGGTACCTGCGGCCCGATGGATGCCTGGCGGCGTATCTGGACCGGGACACCGAAACGCCCTCGGCCCCCTTCGAGGATGCCGCCCTCCAGGTGACCTGGAGCGGCTGGCTCGACGGTGACGAGCCCCTGGCCCAGACCTCCCTCCGATGCCTCGGGGACCGCATCCGCCGGGCTCCCGGGGAGTGGGTGTCGCCCCTGGACCCCTACTGGGCCGGCACGATGGGGGCCTGGGAGGGGATCTACACGGGCATGCTGCCAGGCTACACGCTGGCGGCCATGACCGCCATCGGACACCCTGAGGCCCAGGCGGCCTTCGATGCCGTGCGCCTCTCCCTGGACACCAGCGGCAACCTCCAGGAATACCTGATCTTCGACGACCACTCGGGGGTCTCCCTGGTCTATGACCCCACCGGGGTGATCGGGGACTACACGGCCAGGTTCCGCCCCTGGGAGGGCGGCATCGTCGCCGAGGCGGCCCTTCGGTACCTGATCGGCTTCGCCCCTGATGCCCTCGGGGGCACGGTGGCCCTGCGCCCCCACCTCCCCGAGGCCTGGCCCCGGATGGCCTTCCAGGGCCTCCGGGCCGGGGCGGCCCGCTTCGACGTGACGGTGACTCGGGGCACCGGAGCCGGAACCTTCCAGGTCCAGATTCGTCAGCGGACCGGAGAGACCCCTTTCTCCTGGACCCTCCGGTGGGATGCCCCCTCGGGGCTTCCGACCTTCCGGGTCGATGGAGCGGAGGTGCCGGAGGGAGAGATCGATCGCCGGGACACCCTCTTCGGCACCACCTCGGCCATCATCCGCGTCGGGACCGTGCCGACCGACGGCCGTCCCGTGGTCGTGGATGTGTCCCTGGCGCCAGGAGCCTCGCCATGAACCGATGGTGCCTGTTGCTGGCATGGTCCCTCGCCTCCTGCGGAGGGGCCGAAACGAACCCGGCAGTCGACATCCCGATCTGGGAGGTCACGATCCCCGAGGGGTCCTCCCCGGGGGAGGACGCCCGGGAGGCCGAGTCGGAAGACCTGTCGTCGGGCCCCCGGGAGGTCCTCGTTGACTCGGACCTCCCCCACCAGGAAGACCTCCCGGACCCGGGCCCGGACCCGGACACCCCGACGGACCCGGGAGACCCGGACCCGGGCACCCTCCCGGACGAGACTCCGGACTCCGAGACCCCGGACATCGGACCGGCGGACACCCCCGCGATCCCGGACGAGGCCCGGGACCCGGGCCCCGCCACGCCCTGGCAGGGTCTCTTCGACCCCGCCTGGATCCGGGACGCCACCACGGCCGACTGCACCTTCACCGAGACCGGCACGGACTGGAAGGACGGGGTCCAGGTCCGGGTCTTCCGGGTCTCCTACCTGTCCTGGGAGTCCCGGGACGGGGTCCTGGTCCCGATCCGGATCCGGGGGTTCGCCTCCCGCCCCCTGGCAGGGTCCGGTCGTCTGCCCGGGATCGTCCAGGCCCACGGCCTCGGAGGCATGGCCGAGGAACGCCACGCGACAGGCACGGCGGCGCTGACCGGGGCCTTCGTGCTGGCCTGCACCGGTCCCGGCGGGGGCACCGACGACCTGGGGAATCGATCCGAGGGCCTCCCGGCCGGGGACCAGAACGGCTATCGCCTGTTCGACACGCTGGAGGACCCCCGGGGGTCCTGGTTCTGGGGGAACACGGTGGCGGCCCTCCGGGGCCTCACCTGCCTCGCCACGCGGCCCGACGTGGACCCGGAACGTCTGGGCATGACTGGCTTCTCGGCCGGCGGTGTCGCGACGTTGATGGGGGCCGGCGTGGACGACCGCATCCAGGCCGCGGTGCCGCTGTCGGCCTCGGGGGCATGGGACGTGGCCGTGCAGGCGCCCAATGCCTGGCAGCACGCCCTGCTCCGGCAGGCGGGCCTGGACACCGGGAGCCCCGAGTGGACCCGTCTGATCGAACACCTGGACTCGGCCCGACTGCTCCCGGACACCCGGGCGAAGGTGCTCATGGTGAACGGCTCCGCCGACGAGTTCTTCCCCCTGACGGCCCACCGGGCCACCTGGGACGCGATCCCCGGCGGCGACAAGCGCACCGCTCTGGTGGGCAACTTCGACCACGGATGCTACACGGTGGCCTCCATCGAGCCGAAGGAAGACATCGAGGCCCGGGCGGAACGGGCGGCCTCCGGGGGCCAGTGGTTCTGGTTCCACCATGTCTTCGGGACCGACTCCCGCTGCGCCCGGGTGCCCGAGGCCCCGGCCGTGCCAACGTTCGCCAACCTTGGCGGGGTCTTCGGGGCCACCACCGTGGTGGACTCGGGCGGTGCCTCCCTGAAGGTGGTCGAGGCCCGTCTCTGGATCAGCCAGGATGCGAAGGTCTGGGTCAGCCGCCGGCTCGAGGACCAGGGCGGGGGCCTCTACATGACCCCGGTCAGCGAGGTCTTCCCCTGGGACCCGGCGGGGCTCGTGTCCTTCGTGGACGTGATCTATGCCACCCGGGACCTGATCGGGGCGCGCCAGTTCTCCCTCTCGAGCCCGCCGACGCTCCCGGCGGCCTTCGTGCCGGACATCCGGTCGATGGAGACCTGTCTCTGACTCCAGGGTGCCGGCCGGGCGCTACCGGTAGAGGTCCGTCACCTCGACGACGATCCGGATGCGGGCGAACTCCGAGTCGGCCACGATCTCGTGGTCCCGGAGGGGGACCTGCCCCCGCCAGGACACCAGGGCCTGGTGGATGTCGAACTGCCACTCCCTCACGTTGTATCGGGGGTACCAGTCGGCCTCCAGCAACTGGAAGTCCAGCCGGAGGTCCTCCATCGCGTCAAAGACCGGCCCCTCGAAGATGACCTGATCGGGCCGGACCGTGGTATTGGCCTTCTGGGTCCAGAGAGGAGCGGTCCGGTGCTCCGGGCGGTCCTCGTGGGCCAGGATGTCCTCGCCGAAGGTCTGCTGCACATAGGGGTTGTAGCGGACCTCCACGGCCCAGGTCACCTCCGCCGGAGGGGACCCGTGCTCCCCGTCGAAGAGCGAATGGCTCTCCCGGTCCTTCCGCAGCAGCACCTCGGCCAGACGGATGGTCACCCGCCGGTGGTGGAAGAGGTGGGCCGCCGCCAGCATCGCAGCGGTCCGGGTCTTGGGGACCTGCATGTGATACTCCCGGACCAGGCTGTGGGAGGCCGCCACGTGCCGGCCCGAGGGCAGGGTCACCCCGCCCGGCGACCCCTGGAGATGGAAGTACTCGTCCTCGGTGTACATGATGCCGTCGTTGGGCTCGTCGCCGGGATTGTTGAGATCCAGCAAGGGGATGTTGAGGGCCTCCCGGAGGAAGGGGTCCGTGCCGGCCACGTGGTGGATCCGGATGCCCCCGAGCAACGGCGAGTTGCCCTCCCAGAGGCGATGATCCCAGACCGCCGCCCGCTCCTGGACGAAGTCCGGGTTCAGCACGACGAAGTCCGAGAGCAGCAACCCGACGGCCGAGGCGACATTCTGGACGGTGGGGTTGTCGTAGAGCCGGGCCAGCCGGGCCCCGGCGATCACGCCGGCGGAGGTGAACCACCGGACGATCTTGCCCTGGGAGGCCAGGTGGTCCAGGTCGTTCTCGAGCAGGTAGCGCGTGACATAGCACCCCATGGAATGGCAGGCAATCTGCACCTGCCGGGCGCCGGTGGTGGCCAGTTTCCACGAGATGAACCGGGCCGCCACCAGGGCGTATCGGTGGACCGCGTCGGGACTGTCGTAGGAGTACTGCTCGATCTCGGCGATGTCGGCGGGAGTCAACCAGGACGCGGGGGTGCCGCCGTAATACTCCACCGCGGTCATCTGGTCCGGGCGCAGGGCGCCTCCGGCCTCGTCGGAACAGGGCCGGACCACCCCGAAGTCCCGGAGGTCCCCCAGCAGGCCCCCGCAGCCCCGGTCCCGGCCATAGACCATCTGGCGCATCTCGTCCTTGGACTTGTTGTAGAAGCCATGGAGCCAGACCGTCAGGGTCCCCTCGGGGTCGTCGGGGTTGCCGGGATGCACCGCCGGGACCGGGCCGCAGTCCGCGGGACAGGAGGGCTCGCAGGGGTCGCAGGTCCCGTCGCTGCACCCGGCCCACCGGTCCGGGTCCCGGACCGGCGCAATGCACATCGACAGCACGCAGATCCCCCGCGGGCAGGTGGCCGGGTCCCTGGGGTCGCAGGTGTAGTCGAAGGGGTCTTCGGGAGGGCAGGCGACATCGGTCACCGGGCCCTCTCCGGCCTCGTCGGTTCCCGGGTCGCCCCGGTCCTCCGTCCCGGGGTCGTCCGCGTCATCCGCGTCGTCCACCTCGGCGGCCGGGGACCCGTCGACTCCCGAGAGGTCCGGGAGCCCCCCGGTCTCCCCGGGATCTTCGTCGGGCCGGGGGAGGTCCTCCGGCGGGAGGTCCGGCTGCGAGATGTCGGCAGGCCCCGGGTCCGACGGGATGGCCGTCCCCGGGTCCCCGAGTCCGATGCCGCCTCCCTGGCAGGCGATCACCCAGGCACCCAAGCCGATCAGCCAGCAGGAGATTCGATGCATCGGTCCCTCCCTGCAATGCCAGCAAGGTGGCCCCGACGAGCACGGACCTCACGGATTCGGGGCCGGGGCGCCGGGGCCGCCGGCGGGACCCGTCGCGGGACCGACCTCCCAGGGCTCGGGGATCTTCACGATGGTGGGCTCCTGGCGCACCAGCCCCTCCGGGGGGGGAGGCCCGTCACCGGCTGGAGGCGGCGGCGCCCCCACCTCGGTGCCGGAGGCTGGCTCCCCGACGGGGGCCGGTGGGGAGACCGAGGGCGCCTCCGGGGCCCTGGGCCCAGGGACCGCCGCAGTCAACGGGGCGGCCTCCCGGGCCGCCGGGGCCACGTCGGCCGCCGGGATCGGACCGTGGGAGGCCGCCCAGCGCCCTGCCAGGAAGCCAGCGGCAGCCCCGCAGGCCCCGGACACCAGCACCACCGCCAACCACCCGGTCCCTTTCATCCCGCCCTCCCTGGCATCTCTCCCCGAGAGTGTAGCGCTCCCCGGACCAGGGAATCCAGACCCCCGGGTCCCTCTCTTGGAAAGGCGAACACCGCCCCAGGTCATGACCGGGCCGAATCATCGTCACCACCGACGAGACAAGGTCCGTTTTTCGTTCGCGATCTCGCACCCTTAGACGCGGCCGGGAGACGGCCTCTTGGTGCAACCGGAACCGGGATGCTAACATCCGGACCGTGGGCGGACGATTGTCTTGATCAGGAGCACTCGGGACGGGTCATGGTGCGCGATGCGGTCGCGAGAGTGCCCCGAGAGAGCCCCGGGGCAGGGTCATCTCACCCCCAACGACCCTCGATCCGCAAGGTCCTCTTCCTGCTGGCCCTGGCGCCGTGCGGCTGCTTCGCGGACCTCACGGTGCCATCCTGCGCCACCCTGGCCGACTGCCCGGCGGAGTACACCGCCTGCACCCACGCCCACTGCTTCTTTCGCAACACGGGATGCGAGGAGGCCGCCCCGGTGTCCGGTGACGGGTGCTGCACGGGATGGGAGACCGACCGCTCCCGGGACCCGGACTGCCGGACCTTCGACCGGACCCTGGAGGTCTCGGAGTTCTCGTTGCCGGCGGTCCGGTCCTCCGACGGCATGCTGTTCTTCCACGCCCGGTCCTCCCGGGACGGCCTGGTCCACCTGCTGCAGGTCTCGGCCCAAGGAGATCTGGCCTGGGACCTGCCCCTGGGGTCTCCCGAGGTCCTGCTGCCCCCCTTGTTGTGGGACGACGCCACCCTCCTGAGCCCGATCGCCACAGGGATCCAGGTCGTGGACGTGGCCCGGCGACAGGCCGTGGACCTGGTTCCCTCCCCGGCGGCGCCCGCGACCCCCCTGGGCGCCTCCGACGATGGGGTCGCCTGGGTCGACCAGGAGGGAACCCTCCATCTCCATCGCCTGGCTTCAGGCCTGCGCCTCCGGATCCCGGGAATGGGCGACCGGTTGCCGCCGGCCTGGTCCCGGCAGGCCGAGACCTTCCTGGTGGTCCGTTCCGACGGGCTGCTCCAGGGCATCTCGCCCCGGGCCACCACGGCCGCCGATGCCGTGACGGGGTCCCTGGACCTGGGAACGCCGATCGCCACGTCTCCCGTGATCCTGGGGGATCGGGGGCTGGTGGCCACGACCTCGGGGCTCCTGGTGGCCGTCTCGCTGGGCGACCGACCCTGGCAGCAGGCCTGGCAGGCGAACCTGGGGGGTCCCATCGGGTCCCCGCCCCTGGTGGACTCCCGGGGGCACATCCTGGTGGTCCGCCAGGACGGCACCCTCTTCGTGGTCCAGGAGCACGAGGGGCAGGGCATGGTGACCGCCAGCACCCCCCTGCCGGGGGGCGCCGGGACCTCGTTCCTGGCGGTCACAGACGGCGGACGCCTCGTCTATTTCCAGCAGGGCAGGCTCCGGTCGCTGCTGGTCCAGCAGCAGGGCGGCGGCATCACGTTCTCCGAGGGATTCTCCGATGCCTTCGAGGCCTCCCGGGGCATCCCCACGCTGGTGGAACGCCGGATCGTGCTGGCGCTGGATACCGGACACCTCCTGGGGATCGTCTCCCCGGAGGGGCCCGATTCCGGTCCCTGGCCTCGACCCCTGGGCGACGAGGCCAATCGAATGGGCAGTCCTTGACCAGGAGGTCTTCATGGGTGTCTTGCGACGAATCTGGGTCCTCGGGACGGTCGTGGTGCTCTCTGGGTGCGGCGGCGGCGGTGGATCGACGGATGTCCTGGGGGCGGACCCGGGTCCCGGCGACGCAGGACCCGACGGGATTGGAGTCCTCTGCCAGCGGGACCTCGACTGTGCCGACGTCCCGGCCCCGACCTGCCAGAAGGCCGTCTGCGAGCATGCCACCGGGACCTGCACCCTGATCCCGGACCCCAACCTGGAGGGGGCCGCCTGCGTGCCCTCGGACGACCGCTGCGCCATCGGAGATGGCCAGTGCCGGGAGGGATCCTGCGTGCCCGCCATGGAACGGAACTGCGACGACCAGGACCCCTGCACCGAGGACTCCTGCAATCGCGCCACGGGGGTCTGCGACCATGCCCCCCTGGACCAGACGCCCTGCGACGACGGCAACGCCTGCACCGCCGACGACCGCTGCCAGGCAGGGACCTGCACGCCGGGAGCCCAGGTCTGCCAGTGCACAAAGGACGACGACTGCCCGGTCCCCGAAGACCATTGCCTGGGCCGCCTGGTCTGCAACACCGACCGGAACACCTGCGAGGTGATGCCCGGGACGGCGGTGACCTGCGAGGCCCCGGCGAATCCCTGCCTCGAGTCCTCCTGCGACCCCCAAAACGGCCAGTGCGTCACCCGAAACCGGGAGGACGGGTCGGGGTGCGACGATGAGGATGCGTGCACGATCGATGACATCTGCCTCCAGGGGACCTGCGGGGGCCGGCCCCGGGAGTGTGACGACCACAACGACTGCACCGAGGACCTCTGCGACCCGTCCACCGGCCAGTGCATCGCCCGGAATCTCTCGGACACTCCCTGCAACGACGGGGACCTCTGCACGACCGGCGAGCGGTGCGTCGAGGGGGTGTGCGGGTTGGGGACGCTGATCTTCGGCTGTTGCATCGACGACATCGACTGCGAGGACGCCTTCGGGTGCTCCCAGAAGGCCTGCGTGAATCACCAGTGCGTCCTGACACCGGTCGAATGCCCCCCGGGGGATGACTGCCGCCCCTCGACCTGTCGCGGGGACGGGCAGTGCGCCTCGGCCCCCGTGTTCCGGAGGCAGCGGATTCTGGACGTTCCCTTTGCGGGCATCTTCCCGCCCACGGGGGTCCGCCTGGATCCCTCGGAGGGCTGGGACCTGACCCCCAGGGGCATCCTCCGGCATGCCGGGAGCCCGGCCGGGCGGATTCACCTGCCACCCTTCCGGACCGGGACCGGTCTGAACTACCTGGCGGTCCTTCTCCAGGGGACCGGGGCACGCCTGGTGCCCTTCGTCCAGGGCAACCTGTCCACCTGGGAATTCCACGACGACTCCCTGGCCATGCTGGCCCTGGGGACCGGGGCCCAGGAGGTCGTGCTGGAGGTGCCGCCGGAGGTCCGCATCCTCCGGATCCAGGCCCTGCACTTCCCGAGGGAATCCTGCCAGCCGACGGCCCCGGTCGTGGTGGACGCCCCGGTGGTGGACTTCGGGATGGTCGACAATGGCCAGGGGCAACTGGTCGCCGGATACCTGTTCCAGGCCGGGCAGAAATACCGCTTCGCCATCCAGTCCTTCGACGACGAGGGGCAATCCCTGGGGCCCTACATCCAGGTCTCGGAGGAGTACCCGACGGCGCACCCCCGCTTCCGGGTCCAGGGCGAGTGGGCCGGGGACCGCTTCGTGCTCCTCTACGGCGCCGTGGAGGTCGGCGGCCTGATCCGGATCCGCCAGGTGGAGTACTGGAACGGCCAGGTCCTCTCCACGGGCTTCCTGTCGGACCGGGCGGACGGCCAGTACCAACCGGCCCTGGCCCCGGGGCCGGGGGACCGCTTCGTCTGCTACACCTCCAGCACGATCGACGGACTCGGGACCGGGATCGCCTGCCGGGAGGGCACGGGCCCCTGGTTCGCGATGAACGCCCGGACCTCGGGAGACCAGTTCGACCCCGACGTGACCCGGTTCGCCGACGGCCGGCCCCTCGTGGTCTGGGCCGACGACGAGGGGGCGATCCGGGGCCGGGTCCATGACGCCGAGGGCCCCGGGGAGTTCCTGGTCCAGCCGCCGGTCCTGGGAGGGGCCACCTACTCCCGGCCCCGGGTGGCCACCTCGGGCAACTCGGCCATGGTGGTCTTCGAGGGGACCGGAGTCCCGGGCGAGGACGGCGTCGGGGTCTTCGGACGGGCCATCGTGGACGGCCTGGCGGACCCGACGATGATCGTCTTCGCGCAGAACCTGATCGGCGACCAGCGGTCCCCGGAGGTGGCGCCGGTGGCCGACGGATACCTCGTGACCTTCGCGAACGACGCCGCCGGGGAGATCTGGGTGATGCGGGTCACGTCCCGGGGTACGGTGACCGGCAAGCAGATCGTGCAGTCGGCCACCGCCTGGGCCGCCAGCCCGAGCCTCCTGCTGCCCATCGACCCGTTCCTGTGCCGGATCGGCTTCCGGGACCTGATGGACAAGGTCCACCAGGAGATCGTCAGCGGCAACTGCAAGGAGGGGTGGTATGCCAACGGCCAGATCTGCATCGGTCCGGGCTATCGCTGAGGGATGCCTCTGGGTGCTGTGGGTCGCCCTGGGCTGCTCCGGCGGCAGTTCCCCATCGGGCCCCACGGACCTCCCGGGCCTCCAGGAGGACCGGGGGCCAGGGCAGTGCACGACGCCGCTGGACTGCCGCGATCGGGAGTGCCAGGTGGTGGCCGGCTGCGTCGACGGCCAGTGCCGCTACACAGCGGTCTTCTCGCCCGTCGATCCCACGCCCTGCTCGCCCCGGAGCCCCTGCCACGAGCGGGCCTTCTGTGACGCCGAGGGGCAATGCGTGACCGAGGAGGCGTCGATCCGGTCCTGTGACGACGGCAATCCCTGCACCGCCGATTCCTGCGACCTGCAGACCGGCGCCTGCCTCCACGCCCCCCTGGACGGGACCGGTTGCGATGACGGGGACGCCTGCACCGCCGACGACCGCTGCGTCCAGGGGACCTGCCAGGGGCAGCCAACCTGTGCCTGCCGCAGCGACGACGAATGCCCCCAGCCGGAGGACCGCTGCGCCGCACGCTACCGGTGCACCGACCACGTCTGCCGGCCAGAACCCGAGACGGCGGTGACCTGTCCCGAGGCCCCAGCGGGGTCCTGCGAGGTCTCCCGCTGCGACCCCGCCGACGGCCTCTGTCACCTGCAGGCGCTGCCCGACGGATCCCCCTGTGATGACGGGGATGCCTGCACCGAGGCCGATGCCTGCCTCCGGGGCGACTGCCAGGGGACGTCCCGGTCCTGCGATGACGGAGACCCCTGCACCCTCGACCAGTGCGATGCCACCGACGGGACCTGCCAGCACTCGAACCTCACGGGGACCCCCTGTGATGACCACGACCCCTGCACCCAGGACGAGTCCTGTTCCGAGGGCCTCTGCGGGGGCGGCGTCCCGATTCCCGAGTGCTGCCAGGAGAGCGGGGCGTGCGATGACGGAGACCCGTGCACGACCGATGCCTGCGACCTGACGACCCACCGGTGCGTCTTTGCGGCCATCACCCCCTGTTGTGGCAACGGTCGCGTCGAGACCGGCGAGGACTGCGACGACGGCAACACCGAGGCGGGCGACGGCTGCTCCCCCCACTGTGGCTTCGTCCAGTTCTCGATTGTCGAGGCCCAGGACACCTTCCCGGTCCGGGCCTCCGTGGCCCTCTCGGGCGCCCAGGAGCGATTCCTGGTGGTCTTTCACACATGGCACCCGACCCTGGCCGACCAGTCGGCCATCCGAGGGCGCCTCTTCGACCTGGAAGGGACGCCGGTGGGCCCTTCCTTCCCGATCCACCAGACCGCGAGCGTGACCCACGGATGGCCCGTGGTCTCCCCCATCCGCGACGGCGCCTTCCTGGTCGCCTGGCTCGATGGAGGGGTCGTCCGCTATCGCCGCGTGTCGGGGTCCGGTACGCCCCTGGGTTCTGAGCGATCCCTGGATTCGGGGGTCTCCCCGGTGGTCCCCCTGAAAGATGCCGACTACCCCTACCACGTCCTGGCCATGGCCCTCCACGCCTTCCAGCCCGCCGGGTCCTCCGAGTGGGTGGCCCTGCTGGCCTGGATGGTGGACCAGAGCCCGGCGAACAACCCCCTCGGGGAGCAGTACCGTTGCTACTACGCCCTCCTCCAGGAGGACCCCGAGAGCGGCGGCTGGGCCGCCCTGGAGGGCTTCCCGAGGCCCATCCCAGGGGATGCCTCCTGGCAATGGAATCCCCAGGTCCTCTCCGATGGGAGCGGGTCCTTCCTGCTCCTCTGGACCACCCAGGACCCGGACAACCGCCAGCACTGGCAGAACCGCATGGCCCGGGTCGGCCTCGACGGGTCCCTGCAGCCGGAGGTCCTGGTGCGAGAACACGACGGCGTGAGCGACACTCCCACGACCTCGGGCATCTTCATCCCGGTGATGGGGACGTACCTGGTCTTCTCCCCGTTGATCGAAGCCACCACAACGTCCTCCGAGATCCGAGGGCGCCTGTTCAACCTCGACCTGTCCCCGATGGGGTCGGACCGGTCCATCTTCGTGGAACACAGTCCCTCGGCGGAATTCTTCCCCTTCCGGGCCGGCGGGGGCACCTTCGTCTTCACGTTCGTCTCCCTGGTCAGCCTCTCGGAGATCCGCGTGAAGGCCCAGCGCCTCTCGGTCGGGGGCTATGCCCAGGACATCTCGTTCCCGCTGCACCAGCTCAAACAGGGCCTCCACTACGGCGCCACCGTCGCCCCCCACCCCCGGGGAGGCTTCTTCGCGGTGTGGAGCGTCAACCAGTCCGGGACCCTGTCCCTCGAGGGCCGGATGTTCCCCCCGCTCCCCAACTGACCCGGGGTCCCATCCTTTCGTGCCCCGCCCCGTTGCAGTCGGCCGGTGCTTCTGCTTCAATGGGGGCAGTCGTTCCGAGAAGGAGGACCCGATGAGGCGTCTGACGGGGACGGTCTTCACGGGGATGGTGCTGGCCCTCTCGGCCAGTGCGTCGGCGAAGGTGGTGATCTCGGAGTTTCGCTGCCGGGGGCCCGCGGGAGGCAACGACGAGTTCGTCGAGATCTACAATGCCGGAACCGATCCGGTGGACGTGAGCGGCTGGAAACTCCTGGGAAGCAACTCCAGCGGCGGAACCAGCGTCCGGGCCACGATCCCCGCCGGGACCACGATGCCCCCCTGGACCTTCCTGCTGTTCGTCAATGCAACCACCGGCGGCTACTCCGGCACGGTCCCCGGGGACGTGACCTACACGATAGGCATCGGCGACAACGGAGGAATCGCACTGGCCGATGCCGGCGGAAACCTGATGGACCAGGTGGGCCTGTCCAGCGGCAGCGCCTACAAGGAGGGCGCCACCCTGACCCCCTTCTCCTCCGTGAACAAGGACCAGTCCTACGAGCGACGGAGCATCTACTGTGGCCCGGACCAGGACACCGACGCCAATGCCGCCGACTTCGAGTACCGCGACGGCTTCTCGAACCCCCAGAACTCCCATTCGTGCCGCCTGGAGTGCGCTGGATCCCCCTGCATCGTGCAGCCGGAACCCGTCTGCCACGACGAGCAGACGCTCCACACCTTCGGCGAGGGGACCTGCCAGAGCGGATTCTGCGACTATCCCCTGACGCCCGAGACCTGTGCCTTCGGGTGCGCCCCCCTGCCGGCACCGGCCCACTGCCTGCCGGACCCCTGCCTGGGCGTGACCTGCGACACCCCGCCCAACGACCAGTGCTTCGAGGCCTCGGGAACCTGCTCCGGCGGGACCTGCACCTACACGCCCCTGCCGGCCGAGACTCCCTGCGATGACGGGAACCTCTGCTCCGACGGCGACGCCTGCAACGACCAGGGGGACTGCCAGGGCGGCAGCCTCCGAACCTGCCCCCTGCCGGACCCCGAGTGCCAGAACGGAGACACCGTCTCCCGGACCTACCTGGACGCCGCCTGTGTCCCGGCGACCGGACTGTGCGAGTACACCTGGCAGGACACGACCTGTTCCTTCGGGTGCGACCCGGACACCGGCTACTGCCTGAACGACCCCTGCGCCGGCGTGGTCTGCGATACGCCGCCCTCCAGTCAGTGCTACCGGGCGACAGGGACCTGCATTGCGGGGACCTGTCAGTATGACCCGCTGCCGGCCACCGATCCCTGCGATGACCAGGACCCCTGCACGGACCAGGATCGCTGCGACGGCGCCGGATCCTGTGCCGGGACCCCCCGGGTCTGCGACACCCCGCCGAACTCCCAGTGCTTCGATCCCGCCGGGACCTGCTCGGAGGGAATCTGTCTCTACACCCGGCATGACACCGGATCCCCCTGCGACGACGGGGACCTCTGCTCCCTCCAGGACGCCTGCGGGGACGACGGGACCTGCCGGGGCATCCCAAGGGTCTGCGAGGTCCCTGCCCCCTATTGCCTCGATATGACCACCACCCGGGTGGCCCTCCAGGCCGCCTGTGACCCCGCCGACGGGTCCTGCGTCGTGACCACCAGGGACCTGGGCTGCGGCCCGGCGGGCTGCCAGGAGGCCACGGGCCTCTGCGCCCCCCACCCCCTGATCTCGATGTTCCGGACCCGGGGTCCCCAAGGCGGCAACGACGAGTTCCTGGAGATCTACAACCCCTCCACCGAGGCGGTGGACATCGGTTCCTGGACCATCGGTGCCAGCAACCAGAGCGGCCTGATGGGGGTCCGGTTCACCTTCCCGGCCGGCACCGTGATGGGCCCCGGGACCTTCCTGCTGCTGGCGAACCCCTCCACGAACGGCTACTCCGAGACGACGCCCCCGGACTTCACCTACAGCACCGGCATCACGGACACGGGCGGGGTCGCCCTGATCCGGGGCGACGGGACCGTGATCGATGCGGTGGGCATGGACCCGGGGAGCGCCTACCGGGAGGGGACGCCCCTGGCCCCGACGACCCAGAACCTGCGACAGGCCTACCAGCGCAAGACCCTGCGCTGCGGGCCCGACCAGGACTTCGACGACAATGCCACGGACTTCGCCCTGGTGACCGACTTCCAGCCGCGCAATGCCCGGTCCTGCCGTCTGGAGTGCGCCGGCCTCCCCTGTGTCTCCCGACCGACGGACCGCTGCCAGGACCCGACGACCCGGGTGTTCTACGACGCCGGGACGTGCCAGGACGGTTCCTGCACCTACCCGGAGCACCAGGAGACCTGTCCCTTCGGCTGCCAGGAGGGCCTCTGCCTGCCGGACCCCTGCGAGGGGGTCGTCTGCGACACGCCCCCGAACCCCTACTGCTTCGAGGCCACCGGGTCCTGTGTCGAGGGCACCTGCACCTACACGCCCCTTGCTGCATCCACCCCCTGCGATGACGGGAACCTCTGCACGACGGGGGACCAGTGCACCGGCACCGGGGCCTGTGCGGGAATCGCGGTCGAGTGCCCTGACCGGGGCCCCGAGTGCCTGTCCCCGACCGTCTCCCGTTCCCATGCCGCCGGGGAGTGCTCCCGCACGACCGGGGAGTGCTCCTATCCCTACGTGGATACCGACTGCCCCTTCGGGTGCAATGGGGCAACAGGCCTCTGCCTGGGGGACCCCTGCCTCGAGGTGACCTGCGACCAGCCGCCCTCGGCCTGCCACCGCTCCCCGGGGATCTGCTCCCAGGGCGCCTGTTCCTACCCCTTGCGGGAGGTCGGGTCCCCCTGCGATGACGGCGACCCATGCACCCTCGAGGACTCCTGCGGCGAGGAGGGGGTCTGCCTGGGAACCCCCATGGTCTGCAACTCGCCCGGAATCCCGTGCCGGCAACCCTCCGGGACCTGCGTCGAGGGCGAGTGCCAGTACCTGCCCGAGACCGCCGGCACGCCCTGTGACGACGGCGACCCCTGCACCAGGGACGACCAGTGCCTCGAGGACGGGACCTGCGGCGGCACCCCCGTGCCGGGATGCGGCGAGGACCTCGGAGGGACCGACCTCGGGGGAACCGACCCCGGCGGGACCACGGATGTCCCGGGGCCATCGGACCTGGGAGGCGGCGAGGACCCGGGCCCCGGCGAGGACGCGACTCCTCGCCCCGACGTCCTGGAGGACTCCTCCTCGCCGGTCGATTCCGGTCGCGACGTCCCATCCGTCCACGATGCGCCGGAAGACCAGATGGTCCGACTGGACACGATGCCGGGCGGCGAGGACACCACCTCCCAGAAGAAGGGAGGGGGCTGTGCTGCCGGTGCCTCCAGTGCCGTGCCCGGGTGGGCCCTTGCCCTGGCCCTGGCGGCCTTCCTCGGACGGCGCCTCCGGCGACGGTCCCCCGCCATCGACCGGTGACCTGCCGACGGGAGGTCCCGAGCCCATCCGAGGCCCCCGGCAGGTCCGTCTTCCGGACCGCAAGTCGCCTCCAGCGAGGGAGGGCCGGAACGCGGCGCCCGGTCGTCAGGCGGACGCCTCCTCGGGTATCATCGCCCCCGGAAGAGGGAGGAACGCCTTGCTGGAACCCCATCCCGAGGGATGCGTGATCCAGGTCGCCGTCCGGCCCCGGGCGGGCCGCTGCCGGGTGGCCGGGGTCTCGGGCGACCGGCTCCGGATCGAGGTCACCTCGGCCCCCGAGAAGGGGGAGGCCACCGAGCAGGCCCTTGCGACGCTGGCAGCCGCCCTGAGGGTGCCCGCCGCGACCCTGCGTCTGCTCCGGGGGGCCAGGAACCGCCACAAGGAGGTCCTGGTCGCCGGAATGCCCCCCCAGGAGGTCCAGTCCCGCCTGGACGCGGCGCCTCCGGGAGGACGGCGATGACCCCAGGCGTCACCCCGCTGCCGCTGGCGATCCTGCTGGCGATCCTCTCGGGGACGATGGTCTTCCTGTCCTTCCCGGACTTCAACCTCTTCCCCCTCCAGTGGTTCGCCCTGGCGCCGCTGGTCGTGGCCCTCCGGGGTCGGTCCTTCCGGGGCGGCTTCTGGCTGGGCCTCCTCTCGGGCTTCGTCACGAACCTGGGGGGGTTCCACTGGATCTCGGAACTCCTGAAGGAGTTCGGGCACATGACCCCGGGACCCGCCTGGGCCATCACGACCCTGATGGCCCTCTGGCAGGCCCTGCGGATGGCCCTGGCGGGGGGGTTCGCCGCCTCGGCGACCCGACGCTGGCCCCGGATCACCCTGGGCCTCTGGCTGCCGCTCTTCGTGGTGGCCTCGGAGCAGGTCGTGCCGTTCCTGTTCCCGTGGCAGTTCGGCAACGGCCAGTTGCGCTTCCCGGCGGCCATCCAGATCGCCGACGTGCTGGGAGTCCCTGGGGTCTCCCTGGTGGTGGCCCTCTTCGGCGCGGCCCTGGGGACCGTGGTGGCCCGGCGCCTGGACCGGGGTTCCTTCCCCTGGGTCCCGGTGGTGCTGGCCCTGGCGGCCGTGGGCGGCGACCTCATCTACGGCGCCCTCCGGATCCGGGAGGTCGATGCCGCCGTGGGCCAGGCGGCGCCCTTCCGGGTCGGTGTCGTCGAGGCCGACGTGGGGATCTGGGAGAAGGAGGCCAAGGCCCCCGATGGCACCCCCCTGCCGTTCCAGGAGCAGGTCCGGGTCCTCTACCGCAACCTGCTGAAACACCAGATTCTTTCGGCGAACCTGGAGGCGACGGAACACCCGGACCTGCTCGTCTGGCCCGAGTCCTCCTACCTGCCGCTCCGGGACGTGCTCTGGAAGCGCCTCCCCGAGAGCGCCGTGGCCGTTTCCGCCTCGGGGCGATTGTTCCGGGTGGGCCCGGACCGGTGCTCCCGGATCGAGGAGCCCGGGTCCGATGACGCTCGGGCCTCGGGCCTCTCGGGCATCGCGGCCCTCACCGAGGAGTCCTGGCTGGCGGTGGGGCCCCGGGGCAGCGCCTTCCTCCGACAGGAAGGGGCCTGGCGCCGGGAGACGACCGGCGTGGACCGGGACCTCCATGCGGTGGCCCTCCATCCCCGGGAGGACCTGATCCTGGCCGTCGGCGACCAGGGAACCGCCGTGTTCCGCCAGGACGGGACCTGGCGCCCGGTGGACCCGGGGACCCACCTGACCCTCCGGGGAGTCGCCTTTGCCCGAAACCGGGGCTTCCTGGCCTGCGGCGACGACGGCGTGGTGGTCCAGGTGACCCCGAAGGGCGGAAAGGTGCTGGTCGATCCAGAGACCGGCGGGCCCGACTGGCTCGCCTGCGCCGCCGACGCCTCCGGGACCTTCTGGGCCGTGGGTCCAAAGGGGCGACTGCTGCGCCTGCCCCGAAACGGCTCCCCCGAGCAGCAGACCCTCGGGTCCGAGACCCTCCGTTCCATCGCCGCGGGACCCCGAGGGGTCCTGATCGCCGGCGACCGGGGCACCCTCTGGGACTGCACCCCCGAGTGCCGTCGGGTGGCCAGCGGCACCTCCCAGGACCTCCTGGCCGTCACCGTGGACGAGGTGGGAACTGCCTGGGCCTCGGGCCCGGAAGGGCTGGTGATCGAGGTCCAGGGCGGGAAGGCCCGACCCATCGCCGGGGCGCAGGGGCGGATCGTCGGCCTCGCAAGCCTCCCGTTCCAGCAGGGCTATCCCTTGCCCCAGTCGGTCCGCCGCATCTATACCTCCCAGGCGCCCCTGCCGGCCCGGTCCCTCGAGGAGGACCTCCTGGCCGCCGTCGATCGGGATCAGGGAACCCCCGACGGGGACCGAAACGCCGCCCGGAGAGGCTTCACCACTCCCCTCCTCTTCGGGGTGATCACCTCCGCCGAGGACCCGGAACACCCGGGAAAGACCAGGGACTTCAACTCCGCGATGATCGTGGACCAGGACGGATGGGTGCAGGGGCGCTACGACAAGAACCTGCTGCTCCTCTTCGGGGAGTACCTGCCCCTGGCGGACCGCTTCCCGTTCCTGCGCCGATGGCTTCCCGAGGCCGGGGACTTCACCCCCGGACGGGAGGTCCAGGTGCTGACCCTGGGCGCCGCCCGGATCGGCGTCCTGATCTGCTACGAGGCGATCCTGCCCGGCTTTACCCGCCGAGTCACCGGGAAGGCCCCGAACCTGCTGGTCAACCTGACCAATGACGCCTGGTTCGGCAAGACCGCCGAGCCGAACCTGCACATGCAGCTGACCGCCTTCCGGGCCGTGGAGCATCGCCGGTTCCTGGTCCGGTCCACCAACACGGGGGTCTCGGTGGTGGTGGACCCCGTGGGCCGGGTGTTGCACCGGACCTCCCTGTGGGACCCCGAGACCTTCGTGGCCAACACGGGCCTCATGGAGGGCCAGACCCTCTATGACCGCTTCGGGGACCTCTTCGCCTGGACCTGCACGGCCCTGGCGGCCCTCCTGGGCTTCCTGTCGCTCCGGGGAGGAGGGGCGCGCCCGTCGCCCCGATCCTCCGGTGGCAGGAAGCCCCGCCGGAAGGCCTGAAGGACCTTCCGGGTCGCCTCGGGAATCGGCAGGTCCTCGATGGCCTCGACCGATACCCACCTCCAGTCGTCCGATCGGGCCGGAGGAGCCGGTTGCCGACCGGGCACCCGGGCCTCGTAGGCGTGCAGGACGACCCGAAAGTGGGTATAGGCATGGCGGACAACCCCGAGGAACCGGGGGGCCCGCAGTCGAAAGCCCGTCTCCTCCAAGACCTCCCGGACCACGGCCCGTTCCGGGGTCTCGTGACCCTCCCGCTTGCCCCCGGGGAACTCCCAGAGCCCCCCGAGGAGGCCCCGAGAGGGTCGGCGCTGCACGTAGATGCGGCCCTCCTGGTCCCGGATGACGGCCACCGCGGCCTCGATCACCGGGGTCGTCTTCCGGGGGCCCCGGACCGGCAGGTCCCGGGCCGACCCCCGATCCCGGGCCCGGCAGCCGGGAGCCAGGGGGCACCGGGGACAGGCGGGGTCGCGAGGCAGGCACACCAGCGCCCCCAGTTCCATCATCGCCTGGTTGTGGAGGGCCGGGTCCGGGGCCTCCTGGACCCACCGGGTCACCGCCTCCCAGAGTCGTTGCCCCGCCCCGGGCCCCGTCGGGTCCTCTCGGAGGTCCAGCAGGCGCACCGCAACCCGCCGGACGTTCGCATCGAGGACCGGCTCCGTCTTTCCGAAGGCGAAGGAGAGGATGGCCCCGGCCGTGCTCCGGCCGACCCCCGGAAGCGCCATCCAGGCCTCCCGACTCCTGGGAAACTCCCCGCCCAGGCGGTCCACCAAGATCGCCGCCGCCTGCCGCAGGTGGCGGCACCGAGCGTAGTAGCCCATCCCCTCCCAGGCCTTCAGGGCCTCCTCCTCCGAGGCCCGGGCCAGGGCCGCGGGACCCGGAAACCACGCCAGGAACCGGTCGTAATGGTCCAGGACCGTCTCGACCCGGGTCTGCTGGAGCATCACCTCGCTGACCCACAGGGCCCAGGGGTCCCGGGTCTCCCGCCAGGGCAGCGGCCGCCGGTTCTGTCGGTACCACCGGGCCAGGGCCTCCCCGTCCAGGGCAGGCGTGGCGTCGGCATCGCGGGTCATGGCTCCTCGTCCAGGGGCTCCTGCCGATACCGCAGCAGCGGAAGATGAATGAGGTCCACGAGGGCATGGGTCACCATCGGGGCCAGCAGCGATCCGGACCACCAGCGCAGGCCCCCCAGGACCACCGAGGTCACCAGGGCAAAGAGGGTCCAGGTCCGAAGCCCCGACTTCCCCCCGCCGTGGGCCCAGGCGAAGAGGATCGAGGTCGCCACCAGGGCCACGGGCGGACCGAAGGGGGTTCCAAGCCCATACTCCACCGGGGTCCAGAGGATGCCCCGGAAGCAGGCCTCCTCGGCCACCCCCGCCGCGATGGCCAGGGGCCCCAGGGACCACCCCGGCAATGGCTGGGTGGCCAGCGCCAGGCGCCGGGAGAGCCAGTAGCCCCGCTGCGAGAAGCGCACGATGGCCCAGGTGACCAGCACCACCAGGACCCCCAGGACCAGCCCTGCGGTCGCCTCCCACCCTGGACCCAGGGGACCGGTCCAGCGCCAGCCGAAGACCTCCGGCAGCCACCGGTCCAGGGCCAGGCACAGTCCCAGCAGCGCCCCGTAGAACGCGATTCCGACCACGCCCAGGTTCCACCGCATCGGCGATTCACCCATTCGCCCCGGCCGCCCATTGTCTTCCGCGACGGCCCGGCCGACAATGCCCTGGAGGCCTCCGGGCCGGGGGAGCGGGCCCCCGAAGGGCAACTCCCGAGGAGTCCCGATGGAACGCGACGACCCCGGTGCAGCGCGGGTGACCGCCGTGCTGGCCGACATCACGACCCTCGCGGTGGACGCCATCGTCAATGCCGCCAACACCTCCCTGCTGGGGGGAGGCGGCGTGGACGGCGCCATCCACCGGAGGGCTGGCCCCGGGCTGCTGGCGGAGTGTCGCTCCCTCGGAGGCTGCCCCACGGGGGAGGCCCGGATCACCGGGGGCCATCGACTGCCGGCGAGGTACGTGATTCACACCGTGGGACCCGTCTGGCGAGGCGGCCACCGGGGCGAGCCGGACCTGCTGGCCGCCTGCTACCGCAACAGCCTGGCCCTCGCCCGAGACCACGGCCTCCGAGTCATCGCCTTCCCGGCCATCTCCACCGGTGTCTATGGCTATCCGCAAGAGGCGGCCGCCCGGATCGCCCTCCGGGAGGTCCAGGCCTTCCTGGCCACCGCGTCGCTACCGGAACGGGTGATCTTCTGCTGCTTCTCCGATCCCGACCTCCAGGTCTACCGGTCGCTGGGGGTACCGGTCGGTCCCATCCCAGAGGCCGCCGGCGAGGCCCCGGGCAGGTAGATCCCCGAGACGTCGCCGCCGACCTCGCCGCCGATCACCAGGGCCTCCCGGACCCGGGCCGGAGCCCGGACCACGGTCCCGGTGCCCAGCACCACCCGGGGCCCAACGATCACGCCAGCCTCGATTCGGCATCCCGGGGAGACCCAGAGCGGTCCCTCCAGCCGGGCCTCCGGGTGGACATCCGAGTCGCCGTGCAGGAACACTCCCGGGGCGACCTCCTGCGGCAGCGGAAGACCCAGCGACCCGAACCAGGCCCTTGCCCGGGGCAGCATCCGCCACTGGGCATCGACCAGTCGTTCCGGGGTGCCAATGTCCACGAAGGTGCCGTGCACCCGGGCCCCCAGGACCAGGCGATCCCGCTCCAGCAACGGGATCAGTCCCTGATTGACCAGACAGGACACCTCGCCCTGAGGCAGGGTCTGAAGTACATGGGGTGTCAGCACCGAGACGCCCGTGAAGACCACCCGGGTCCCGTCGCCCCGTCGGGGACGCCCCCGAATGCCGACGACCCGGTCCATCGCGTCGATCTCCACCATCCTGGCCTCAGGCCGCTCCTCTCCCTCATCAAGGGCCAGCGTGGCGACCGCCTGGCGATCGTGGTGCATGCGCCAGACGCTCTCCAGGTCCCAGTCCGCCAGGATGTCTCCATTGTGGAGCCAGAAGGCCTCCTCGCCCTGGAAGAAGTCTGCGACGGCCCGCACTCCACCGCCGGTTCCCAGCAGGATCGGTTCGTCGCTGTACTCGAGCCGCATGCCCAGGTCCCGGCCGCTGCCCAGTTCCCGGACGATGGCCCCCGGGAGGTGATGGAGGTTGATGACCGCCTCGTTGACGCCGGTCTGGCGCAGCCGGCACAGGACCAGCCGAATCAGGGGGATCCCCAGCACCGGGAACAGGGGTTTCGGCAGTCTGTCCGTGAAGGGCCGGAGGCGCTCCCCGAGGCCAGCGGCCAGCACCATCGCCTTCATCGTCACTCTCCTCCGAAGACCTGCAGCGGTCCCAGGCGGTCCTCCAGCAGGGCTCGGAAGTCCCGGTATTGGGGGAGGTGGTCCAGGGCCTCCCGGACATAGGCCAGGGACCTTGGGATGTTGGGCAGGAACCTGGGGTTGCCCCGGACCCGGTCGATATAGACGAATCGCCCGGCGTCCTTGAGTTTCCGTTGGAGGGCCTGCAGGTGGAATGCCTCCTCGGCCTCCTCCTCCCCGGGCGTCGGCAGCCCCCGATCCCGGCGGGCATCGAGGTAGCGCCGGCGGATGATGCCGGCCTCCTCCGGCGTGAAGGGGACGTAGGAGTCCCGCAACAACGCCACGAGGTCATAGACCCAGGCACCCTGCAAGGCATCCTGGAAGTCGATCAGGCGCAGTCGGTCCGCGGTCACCATGAGGTTCCGACTCTGGTAGTCCCGGTGCACGAAGCCCTGGGGAAGGCCCACCAGACGGCCCACCAGGTCCCGGCGGAAATCCTCCAGCACCCGGACCTCTGTGGGGTTCGGCGCCACCCCGGCCCACTCCCGGAGCAGCCAGGTCTCGAAGTGATCCACCTCCCAGGACAGCAGGCCGGGCCCGAACCGCCGCCGGAAGGCGATGCAGGCTGGGTCCGGGGCCCGGAAGGCCCAGGCATGGAGGTCCGCCAGCAGATCCACCGCCCGATCGTACAGGACCGCCTTCTCGGACCCCTGTTGCAGGGCCCGCTCCAGCGTCACGTCCCCCAGGTCCTCCAGCAGGATGGCCCGGCGGTCGAGGTCCACATGGAGCACCTCGGGAACCGGGAGGCCCCCCCTCCGGAGATAGTCCCCAACCTCCAGGAACGGCAGCGTGGCGGGTCGGTCCCCGTCCACCACCTCGTCGCTCTTGAGGGGGTCCTCGCCCAGGGCCATCCAGATGCAGGTGGACCCGGGTCCCCAGGCAATCCGGTAGTAGCGCCGGGAGGAGGCGTCCCCCGGCAGCGCGGTCACCCGAACCTCGGGGTCGACGCCCCCGTCCCGGACGTGGAACGCGGTGTCCAGCAGGGCCGCATGGTTCATCCCAGCCTCCGTCCTCCCTGGAGTCGAGGCTACCGGATGATGCCTCGGGATGGCAACGTCGCGAAGCACGGGGCGCGCGGGGCGTGGAACAGCGGGAGGGGAGCGATTACTTCAGCAGGCCGGCGTCCACCAGGACCTGCTCCAGCACCGCGACCCGGTCCTCCAGGTCCCGGATGCGCTGCTCCTTCTCGCGGTTCTGCATCTCGAAGTACTTCGCGGTGGTGAGCAGGAAGCCCACGCTGTCGGTGATGCTCCAGTCGTGCCCGCCGTTGGTCAGTTCCGGGGGCATCTCGTCGAGGATCATGCCGATGTGGGGCACGTAGCGGACGCTGCCACTGTTCTCCTCGGTCACCTCCTCGGGCTTCGCGTCCACCTTGTAGTAGAAGGTCGCCGGCTTCAGGGCCATCAGCCGATCGCCCAGGGCCAGGATCTGGTCTTCGGTCAGGTAGGTGATGTCCCGCTTCATGGACCGGTGCGATGCGCCATACTCGTTGATGATATAGGAGCCGTAGAACCGCTTCATCGGGATCCCGACCCAACTGTTCCCATCCGAGACGGGCCGGATGGCGTTGCCGTTATTCACCACAAATCCCCGGTACCACCGATAGTTCCACTCGTCGCCAGCGCCGTCCCCGCCGAGGATGTTGCTGGCCGCGTAGATCTGGTCGGCACGGAACTGGTTGAAGAAGCCCAGGTTTCCGTACACCGAGGTCGTCGCCGTCGTCCCGCTCGGGTCGCTGACGCAGCCGGACCCGTTCCGGTCGTACATGATGTCCGCATAGAGAGCGCCGTTGATCTGGACGTTGCCTCCGGTGTCCCAGAGCAGGTAGATGTTCTTGTCGTTGGTCCCGGGGTTGATCACGAGGTAGTTCCCGTTGGTCCGGAAGGACGGCCGGGCGGTCGACGCGCTTCCGTTCAACATGAAGTACAACCGGTCGTCCGATCCGAAGCGCATGATGACCATCTGGGACGCCGCAGAGTCGGGCGCCAGGTAGAGGTGGCCGCTGCTGTTGGCCACCTGGGCGAACCCGGAGGCATCGCCCGGGTAGGCGTTGTAGAGCCGCAGGCCGTTCGCATAGGCCAGGTTGAACCGCGAACTGCTGGCCGGGTCCAGGTAGTAGGCCGAGTTGCTCTCGTCGTAGAGCACGCCGTTGAAGTAGGTGTTGCCCCGGAGGTAGTTGTACCCGTTGGTGAAGGGCAGGTGGGTCGTGTTTCCGTCGGCCCCCCGGGTATAGATCGCGTAGAAGTTCGACGTGGCCGAGGGGTCCATGTAGTAGCCCGCATTGTCCCGGTCGTACCAGATCTTGGCCCTTTCGGTTCCGTTGATGTTCACCTCGTAGGACCCGGAGGCGCAGTTCCCGGTGAAGTACTCCACGTTGCCGCACCGGTAGTAGTTGATGTTCAGCGGTGTGCCGTCGGTATCGGTGTTCAGGGTGTCCAGGTAGGCATTGCCGTTGTCCAGGCCCATCCAGTTCGCAGTGGGGTAGGGCCGTGCGGCCGCCGCCAGCCGGTCATAGGTGATCTGGAGCATCCGGCTCGTGCTGTTCGGGTCCGCGTAGTAGTTGTTGTCCTGCCGATCGTAGTAGGCGTTGAAGTAGGCATTGCCGCCGGTCACGTTGCCCGAGGTCGTGATGCTGATGTTGGAGGCCAGGTCGCCGCCGGCGATGGTCCCGTCGGCGATGTCGGCGCTCGAGACGCCCCCGTCGGCGATGGCCGCGGACCCCACGCAGCCGGTGCAGGTGATCTGGCCGCCCACCTGGAGGTTCCCCGCGTGCATTGCATAGCCGTCGGCCCGCAGCACGTGGGCCTGGAGGGCCGGCGACTCGGACCAGACCTCGAAGTAGGCGGTGGTGCCGCCGCTCGGGAAGCCCATCCGGACCCGCTGGAGGTTCGCGGTCCCGGCCCCGGCCTGGACCATGTAGGGCGAGGCGGGGGCGTCGGCCCCGTCGTCATAGATGTAGAAGCGCTTGCCAGGGTACAGCATCAGGTCGTTCGACGAACTGTTGTTCATGTAGTACTCGGAGTGGACGTGGTTGCCCGCCGCCACCGTGCCCGCCGCCGTGCCGAAGTTCGGCGTCAGGATGCCGGACCCGTCCACCAGCAGCCCCGTCCCCACCTGGACCGTTCCCCGGGCGGAGGTCGTCGCCGCGACGACCTTGGACCCGGCGATGTTCGCCGTGGCCGAGATATCGGCATCGACGATGGTCCCGTCCAGGATGGCCGTCGTGTTCACGCAGCCGGTGCAGGAAACGCCGGTCGCCGCGCCGCCAGGGCCGGTGCCCATCGCCCAGTTGAAGGAGACCTCGGAGGAGGCGACGCAGCCGGTGCAGGCCAGGTCGCTGGCCGCGCCGCCCTTGCTGGTGGACCCGGCGTAGTTGACGCCCAGGTCCGTGTCGCCGACGCACCCGGTGCAGACCACGTCGATGGCCGGACCGCCCTCGCTGCTGGACCCGGCATAGTTGAACTGGACCTCGTTGGCATCCACGCAATCCGTGCAGGCCAGGTTCGACGCGGCGCCGCCCTTGCTGGCGGACCCGGCGTAGTTGAAGGTGATCTCGGTGTCGGAAATGCAGGGGCTCGCGGTGCAGTCCACGTTGGTCGCCGGGCCGCCCTTGGAACTGGAGGCCGCGTAGTTGAAGGAGACCTCGTTCTGGTCCACGCACCCCGCGCAGGTCACCCCCACGGCGTCGCCGCCCGCCGAGACGCCCAGGGCCCAGGAGACTCCCAGTTGGGTCGCGCCCACGGCCCCGGCGGCCATCTTGGCGCCGGTCACGGCGCCGTCGGCCAGGTCCGCCGTCATCACATGCCCGTCCTGGATCTTGCCCGAGGTCACGGCGTCGGCGCCCAGTTTCGCGTTGGTCACGGCGCCGTCGGCGATCTTCGCCGTGGTCACCGAGCTGCTGGCGAGGTTGCCGGCGGTGATGGTGGCGGACCCGATCTCGCCGCCGGAGACGCACTGGGTGCAGGCGAGGTCGCTGGCCGGGCCGCCCTTGGAAGCCGAACCGGCATAGTTGAAGGACACGTCGGCCAGATCCACGCACCCGGTGCAGGAAACGTCGCTGGCGGCCCCGAGGAGCACGTCCGCCTCCTCGGCGTGCTGCGCCTGGTAGGCGAATCCAACCGAGCCGATCTGCTGCCGGGGCAGTTCCGGATCGGCGCCGACCCGGATGGCCAGCCAGGCCTCGGACCGGTTCACGAAGGTCTCGGGAGGCACCGGGCCGATGTAGGTGCTGAAGACGCCGCCGGTGACCGTGAGGTACTGCGGCTCGGGCCCGTAGAGGATCGTGCCGCCGGTCTGGGCGGAGTAGATCGTGAAGTTCACCGTGTAGGACCCGGTGACGACCTCCCCGGCCACGTTCCGCAGCACGCCCTGCACGTTGATCTTGCGCGGGACGTCCTGGGCCCTCGCCTCCGGCGCAGCCATCAACAGACAGAAGGAACAGGCCAGCCAAACCCTGAGGAGAGACTTCATTCGGTCACCTCCGATTGCGAAACGGGAACCGCCCATCCACGCCCCACTTCCAGGCCGGAACCACCGGGAAGACGGTTCCCCGGCCCTTGCCCCGAGCCCAATCTTGCCAACGGCTACGCATCCTTTTCGTAGCCACCGTTCCCCACGACCACCGGGCATCCCCGTTTTCCAGGGGAAACCCATGGTTACCACGATTCGGGCCGACCCGCCGGCCGCCCGACGGGATGCCACGGTCAGAGTTTAGCAGGATTCATACCACAATGGAATCGGCCTCCGGGAACCCTCGAGCCCCGACAGAGAAAACGGCTCCGTCCCGTCCCTCTGTCCGGGGATTTCCGCTGGGGAAACAACGCCCTGGATTGACTTGGCCCCATTCCTCACCTATCCTACAGCGCCTCTCTTGTGAGGGCCCGATCCGATGGGACGCTGGACCTGGGGCCTGATCGGATGCCTGGCATGGACGGGCATCCTCGGGACGGAAGCCGGCTGCAGGAAGAAGCCGCCTGCCGGGGCCGAGATCACGGCCGAGTCCCCCGGGGCCGCTCCGGCGGAGGAGGAGGGAGACCCTGGAACCGCCGCCCAGCAACCCGAGCGGTCCGCCCCTGCCACCGAACAGCCCTCCCCCGAATCGAGAGACTCCGCGGACCCCTCCCGGGCGACCCCGGGCGGGCCGACCGCCCGAGAGGGCGCCCCCGAGGCCCCGACACCCCCGCCGCCGGCCACTCCCCCGGCGCCCCGGCCGGCCCTGCCGGATCCCCGGATCCTGCTGACGCAGAAGGATGTCGAGGCGCTGCTGGGAACCAAGGTGCCCTTCGTGCGATCCGCCCTTCCCGGGATTCCCACCGACGAGGACCGGGACGCCATCCTCTATCTGCCCACGAAGGGAACCGGCTTCGGGGCCGCGGTGCAGGTCTTCCGGGGCAGGACCCCCGAGGACGCCCGGGATCGCTACACCTCGCTGCTGGCGTCCTACCCCGCGGCCCAGGAGATCCAGCCCGTCGCCGGGAGGACCTTCTTCAGTTACTGGGAGGAGGTCCTGCACATCGGGTTCCTGGTCCCGGCCAGGAACCTCGTGGTGGTGGCCTCCTGCGGACGAACCTTCTGCGACTCCGATGGCCTCTACGAGGCCGCGCGGCGCATGGCGGGACGAATCGGCGGATGATCAGAACGACCGTGCTGGTGGCCAACCGGGGCGAGGCGGCCGTCCGAATCATTCGGGCCTGTCGCCGACTCGGCCTGTCGCCGGCGACCGTCTTCGCGGGCCGGGACCGTCACTCCCCCCACGTCCGGATGGCGGACCAGGCGGTGGCCCTCCAGGGTCAGGCGGTCCGGGAGACCTACCTGGACGTGGAACAGGTCGTCGCGGCGGCCCGGGCCGTCGGTGCCCGACTGGTCCACCCCGGCTATGGCTTCCTGGCGGAGAACGCGGCCCTGCGGGAGGCCTGCGACCGCGAGGGACTGGTGCTGGTGGGCCCGACGGCGGACCAGATGCGACGCCTGGGGGCGAAGTTGCCCGCCCGACTGCTGGCCCGGCGACTGGGCATCCCGGTCGTGGAGGGGTCCCAGGGGGAGACGGCGACGGTGCAGGAGGCCCTTCGGGCGGCCTCGGACGTGGGGTTCCCGGTGCTGTTGAAGGCCTCTGCCGGTGGCGGGGGCCGGGGCATGCGCCGGGTCGATCGCCCCGAGGACCTCCCGGCGGCCTTCGAGGCGGCCCAACGGGAGGCCATGGCGGCCTTTGGATGCCCGTCGCTGTTCCTGGAGCGCTACGTGGAGTCGTCCCGCCACGTGGAGGTGCAGGTCGTTGGGGACGGACGGGGTCGGGTGCTGTCGCTGGGAGAGCGCTTCTGCTCGGTCCAGCGGCGCCATCAGAAGATGATCGAGGAGGCCCCGGCCCCGAACCTGGACCCGGGACTGCGGGTGACCATGGAGGCATGGGCCCGACGACTGGCCGAGAGTCAGCAGTACCTCGGGGCCGGGACCGTGGAGTTTCTGGTGGGCCCCGACGGCCGGGCCTGCTTCCTGGAAATGAACACGCGCCTCCAGGTCGAGCACCCGGTCACCGAGGCCATCTTCGGAGTGGACCTGGTGGCGGCCCAACTGCAGATCGCCCTGGGCGGGGACCTGCCCTGGGAGCCCGGAGATCTGGCGCCTCGAGGCCATGCCATCGAGTGCCGGGTCTGCGCCGAGGACCCCTACCGGGGATTCGTCGGGTCGCCAGGCACGCTGTTCCGATACCGTCCGCCACGAGGCCCCTTCCTGCGGGTGGATGACGGCGTCGAGGAAGGCAGCGAGATGCTCCCGGACTACGACTCCCTGATCGCGAAGGTGATCACCTGGGACCGGAACCGGGAGGAGGCCCTGCTCCGGATGGAGCAGGCCCTGGAGGAGTTCGAGATCGGAGGCGTGCGCCACAATCTGCCCTCGCTGCTCCACGTCCTGCGGTCGGTGCCCTTCCGGGATGGCGACTACGGAACGGACCTGCTGACCCGAATCGGGCCGCTGCCGGCCACCGAGTTCTTCCACTCGGAGGAGGTCGCGGCGGCGGCAGCGGCCCGGGCGCTGCTGGAGCGGGCTCCGGACTCCCGGAAGGCGCCGGGAGACTCGGAGGTCTCGAAGGGTCCCTCGCCGTGGCGGCAGGCAACCTGGCCCTCCTGGTCGCGGGGGGGATTCCGATGAGCTGCAAGCAGAACGAGGTGCCGGTCCTCCCCATCGGGGCCCTGGAGCCCGAGGGGAGTTCCCCCGGAGGTCCCCGGCCCCTGGAAGAACGGCGCTGGACCCGCATGGAGGTCCGCAACGGCGGAGACGCGGCACTGGATCTGGTCCTGGAGGGCGTGGACGACCAGTGGGTCCTGGTGCGGGTCGGGGAGGTGCGCCTGGCGCTCCAGGTCATCGGCCGCAAGGACGGACGGGTCCTCTTCCGGACCCCATCGGGGCGCATCCTGTGCCCGATGGTGGGCCCACCGGGTCCCCTGACCGAGGTCTCCCTGGGAAACCGGAGCCTCTTCGTGTCGCCCCGGTCCGCCGTGGTGCCCGAGGGCCTGTCCATCGCGGCCATCGGGCGGGAGGTCCGGGCCCGGCTCCCGGGACGGGTCGTACGGGTCCACGCGGCCCCCGGAGACCAGGTCCGCCGGGGGGACCCCCTGGTGGTCGTCGAGGCGATGAAGATGGAGGACGAGGTCCGGGCGCCCCGGAACGGCCGGATCGAGTCCGTCGGGGTCCGGGAGGGCGAGCGGGTGGAACGGGATGCCCTCCTGGTGACCTTCTGCCCCGACGACCCGCCCTGATTTCCGGGGTTCCGGACCCCTGCCGGACCGCGCCGGAGCAAGACCCGATGGACCTTCAGACCCTGATCGAAGGCCCCCAGGAATCCAGGAACGAGTCCGGCCGCCCCCGGGTCGTGGTGGTGCTGGGGGATGGAGGGGTCGGCAAGACCACGCTGGCCGCCGCGATGGGGCTCCGGATGGCCCTGGCCGGGAGGCGGGCGCTGGTGGTCACGGTGGACCCGGCGAACCGCCTCCGGACCGCCCTGGGCCTCACCGACGCCCCCGGTAGCGAGGAGCCGGTCCCGGTGCAGGCCCGCGGGTCCCTGCACGCGATGGTGCTGGAGGCCCGCCATGAACTGGACCGGCTGGTGGACCGCCTGATCGCCTCCCCGGCGGACCGGGAGCGGGTCCGCAGCAACGTCTTCTTTCAGAAGGCCGCGGCAGGGATGTCGGGAACCCACGAATACCTGGCCCTGGACCGCCTGCTCCAGGTGATCGAGTCCGGTCGCTACGACCGGGTCGTGCTGGACACGCCCCCGGAGCGCCACGCCCTGGACTTCCTGGACGCCCCGGACCGCCTGCTGAGCCTGCTGGACTCCGACTCCTTCCGCCTCTTCGTGGGGGCCTCCTCGGGCCTCTCCCGGCTGGGCCTTCAGGCCCTCAAGGGACGCCGGTGGCTCCTCCGTGGGATCGGCCGGTTCGCAGGGGAGGAGACCTTCCTGGCGGTGCTGGACTTCCTGCTGGCCTTCTCCCCGCTGTTCGGAGACCTGCGGGAGCGCCTGGGACGGGTCAAGACGCTGCTTGTGGGACCGGACACGGCCACGTTGCTGGTGGCCCGCCCCTCTCCCGGCATGGCCGACCGGGTCCGGGAGGCGGCGGGGCTGATCCGGACCCGGGGATTGCGACCGGCGGCACTGCTGGTGAACCGCGTGATGACCTGGCCGCCGGCCGAGTGCCCCGGGGCCGGGTCCCAGGAGCCGGCGACGGCCGAGGCCCTGCGACAGGCGTTCCGGGACTCTCCGGCCCTGGGATGGATGGACGAGGCGACCCGGGAGGACCTGGCCCGGAGGACCGCCCGGAGGGCCCGGGAGGACTGGGAGCGGTCCCGGGAGGACGCCCGGCGGATCGCCGAGACCCGGGAGGCCCTCGGAGACCTCCCGGTCCGGGTGATCCCCTGGCTCCGGACCGAGATCCGGGACCTGGAGGGACTGCAGGCCCTCACGAACTGGTTGTGACGTTCGCGCCCGCCCCCCCCATCACCCTCTGCAACCGCTGCTGCATCCGGCCATTCCGGGGTTCCTGTCGGGCGTTGTCCAGGGCCGCCCGGAGGGCCCGACGGCTCCCCACCAGCACCACGAGCCGACGTCCCCGGGTCACCGCCGTGTAGATCAGGGCCCGACGGAGCATCACCCAGTGCTGGGTCGAGAGGGCCACCACCACCGCCGGAAACTCGCTGCCCTGGGACTTGTGGATCGTCAGGGCGTGGGCCCAGGCCAGGTCCCCGACCTCCTCGGGGCCGTAGAAGACCCGCCGGTCCTCGAACCGCACCACGACCCCGCCGTCCTCGGCCCGTTCCTCGATCCGGCCGATGTCCCCGTTGAAGACCTCCAGGTCGTAGTTGTTCCGGACCTGCACGACCCGGTCCCCGGGGGCCAGGCGACCGGGGGCCCCGGGGTTCAGCCGCTCCCGGATCCGGCGGTTCAGGGCCTCGGTACCGCACTCCCCCTTGTGCATCGGGCTCAAGACCTGGACCTCTGTGGCAGGGTCCAGGCCGAAGCGGGCCGGGATCCGCTCCACGACCAGCCGCTCCACCATCCGGGCCGCCTCCGCGGCGTCCTCCCGCACCACGAGGTGGAAGTCGTCGCCGGAGGCACCATCCCCGGACCCCGGCTCCCGCCCCTCCAGGATCTCCCGGGCCGCCCGGACGATGCCCGATCCCTCCCCCTGGCGGAAGACCTCCCGGAGACGGGCCACCGGCAGCACCCCCGACTGGACCATGGCCCGGAAGGGGTCCCCGGGGCCCACCGGCGGGATCTGGTCCGCGTCCCCGACCAGCGTGAGGCGGGTCCCCGGAGCCAGGGCCCGGAGCAGTCGGTCCAGCAGCCAGGCGTCGAGCATCGAGCACTCGTCCACCACCACCCAGTCCATCTCCAGCGGATGGAACTCGTCCCGAAGGAAGCGATCCTCCCGCGGGTGGTACTCCAGCAGGCGGTGCAGGGTCCGGGCCTCCCGGCCCGTGGACTCCCGGAGGCGCATCGCAGCCCGGCCGGTGGGTGCCGCCAGGGCCATCCGGAGGCCCTTCCGGTCCCCGATCCCGCAGAGGGCCTTCACCAGGGTCGTCTTGCCGGTCCCGGGCCCCCCGGTCAACACCGCGACGGGGTGCCGGCACAGGGTCCCCAGGGCCTCCCGCTGACTCGGGGCCAGGGTCAGATCCCCAGCGGGGTCCTCCGGGGCCACCTCGATCACCGAGGCGCCAGCGAGCAGTGCCAGGCGGTGTGCGGCATCGACCTCGGCCCGATGGAGGGAGACCAGGTACACGAGGTCTCCCTCGGGGGTCCCTTCCTGCACGAGGTCCCCCCCCGTGACCAGATTGTCCAGGGCCTTCTCCAGCAGGGCCTCCGGTTGTCCCGTGAGGTCCGCGGCCCGGTGAACGACCTGGTCCCGAGGCAGGAAGACATGGCCTTCCTCGACCGACTGCCCCATCACGTGGGCCACGGCGGCCCGGAGGCGCAGCAGGGAGTCCGGGGCGATGCCGATCCGGCTCGCCATCACGTCGGCCCGGTGGAAGCCGATCCCCGGGACGTCCCGGGCCATCGACCAGGGGTCCAGGCGTACCCGGGCCGGCGCCTCGGGCCCGTGGACCCGGATCAACCGCTGGGCCTGGGCGGGCGTCAGACCCATCTCGCACAGCAGCACGAAGGTCTCCCGGTGGGTCCGTTCGCGCCGCCAGGCCTCGACGATCCGGGAGGCCTTGGCAGGCCCGACCCCCGGACATCGGGCAAGTTCCTCGGGCCCGGCCTCGATCACCGCCGGGAGGTCGTCTCCGAAGCACGCGAGCAGCCGCTCCGCGAGCCGGGGCCCGACCCCCGGAACCTGGCCCGAGGAGAGCCAGGCACGGATCCCCTCCCTTCGGGACGGAGGCAGCACGATCACCGACTCGGCCCGAAACTGGCGACCGTGGCGGGGATGGGTTCGCCAGGACCCGAGGCCCTGAACCTCCTGCCCGGGGGCCAGGCCTCCCATCGCCACGGTCCAGACCGCGGGGCCCTGGTCCGTCTCGACCTCGATCACGGTGTAGGTCTCCCCGGGGTCGGCATAGAGGACCCGGGTCACCCGCCCGCTGGCCATGATCCGGGACATGCCGGTCATCGCCCGGGATTTCCGGGAGCCACCTCCAGGCGTTCCCGGCACGAGAGGGGACAGACGACGGCCCGGGGACATCGGAAGGCGCAGCCCAGCCCCTCGTGGATCCGCTCCAGGGGATGCTCCGCCGGGTCCGGCGGGAACCCCTCGGCCAGGCGAATCGCCGCCTCCACCAGGTCCGGGAAGGCGGCGGCGTGGAGCCGGTCCAGGAAGCCGATGCGGAAGGCGTTCTCCCGGACCTGGAAGTGAGGAACGACGGCCACCGGCGCCAGGGCCTCCCCCAGGCGCCCCTGGCCCAGGAGCAATCGGGCGAGCCAGAAGGGGGCCAGGGGGTCCCGGGGGGCGTAGAGCCGCCGCCAGACCCGATCGGCCCACTCCCGGGGGTCCTCGCCCTGGAACAGTCCCGGGTCCCGGAGCCCCGCCTGGATGCGCGGCAATGCCGGAAATCGGGCCAGCACCCGGGCGATCGCGTGGTCGGCCGTCCCGGCCTCCGCCGAGGCCAGGGCCGCCAGGGTCAGAGTGCCGGCCGCGGCCTCCCGGAAGACCTCCGTGCCCCGCAGGGCCTCCATCCCCCGGCGAACCTCCTCCGGGGAGCATCCGCGGGACAGCAGCAGGGCCCCGAAGGCCGACTCCAGGGGATCCGAGAGGCCCGTCCGGGTCGCCAGCGACGCCGGCCGATTCGGGTCCTGGTCCCGGGAGGCCAGCAGCAGGCGCCGGGTGGCCTCGAGGTCCAGGGCCGGCCGCACCAAACCCACCTCGGCCGGAACCGGGCGGGGGACCGGGTGGCGAACCTCCGGTCCCCGGCGAGGGATCGCCGGGGCTCCGGGAGAGACCACCGGGGGACGCGGTGCCTCGGGATCCGGCCCCCGGGTCCCGGAAACCTCGGATTCCCGGGTGTCCGTCCGTTCTTCCTCCCGCCCCGGTGCCTCCTGCGGTCCCGGGGCCTCCGGTCCCGGCGCCGCGGGTTCCGGGCCTTCGGGCCCCGATTCCATCCCGGCCGGCCGGTCCCCCGGCTCGTCCTCGGCCGCCCCGGGGCCCGGCCCTTCTCGGGCCTGGCGCTCCTCCTCCAGGAACTCCTCGGGGTCGAGGGCCCGAAGCCGCGGGAGGACCTCCCGGGAACCCTCCCCCAGGGCCCAGCGAATCCCCACCAGTTTCAGGAGGTTCGCCGCCACGGCCCAGTCCACCCAGGCCCGGAACGAGACCAGCGTCGGCTTCTCCCCGGGATAGACATAGGAGGTGATCATCCGGAACAGTTCGTTGGTGGAGTGGAGCCTCCCCTCCTGTTCGACGTCCAGGGCCTGCAGACAGTAGCGGGCCAGCAGGGGGTTCTCCTCGACCAGGCGGCGGGCCAGCACGGCCCGGGCAGCGGCGTCGTCGGATGCTGCCAGGAGGTCCCGGGCCGTCCGGCCCAGGGTCACCGGTTCCCCCAGACGAACCTCCAGCATCTCCATGAGGGTCTCCCAGGATGCGGCATCGAAGAGATTGCGCATCCGGAGCCACTCCTTGACCCCACGGACCGACGGACGGGACCGATCCACCTCGGCCAGGAAGGGGATCAGGGTGGGGACCCAGGCCAGGGGGGCGGTCCCCGGCAGACCTGCAAAGACCGTTCTCTGTGACATCGGGGCCTCCTCGCGGCAACAAGGATACCCGAAAAGCGGCCCTCCGGCGGCCCGGATCCAGGGGGAGGCCCCATGCCCCCCGGCCCGCGGGGACTCTCAGGCCCCCGCGACCAGAGACGGGTCAACGGTCTTGCCATCCGAAGGGGTTGTTCTCTAGACTCACCTGTGGTCTGACCAGCAGCCTTTCCAGGAGGAGGCGATGACGGAACTGGACCTGGCTCCCTTGCGCCATGTGTCGCTCCGGGAGGTCTTCGTGGAGCGGTTCATGGGCCTCCTGTTGTCGGGCCAGCTCCGGCCGGGGGACCGTCTTCCGCCGGAACGGGAGCTGGCCGCCCGGCTCCGGGTGAGTCGGCCGGTGGTCCACGACGGACTGATGGCGCTTCAGGCCCGGGGCGTCGTGCAGGTGGTACCGCGGCAAGGGACCGTCGTGCAGGACGTCCGGCGCTCGGGGTCCCTGGCGTTCCTGGAGGCCCTCTTCCGGTTCCGGGGCGGGCATCTGGACCCCGGCTGGCTCCGGGATGTCCAGTCGGTTCGGTGCCTGATCGAGTGCGCGATTGTCCGCGAGGCCGCGTTCCGGCGTACGCCGGAGGACCTCCGGGCCTTGCAGGACCTGCTGGACCTGGAGGACCGCACCGACCCCCGGTGCACCGAGGACTGGGTGGAACTGGACTTCCGGTTCCACCACGGACTGGCGATGACGAGCGGCAATCGCCTCTTCCCGATGGTGATCAACTCCTTCGGGCCTGCCTGGAGGGCCCTGGCCGGGGACTTTTTCCGCGACCCGGCCGTGGTCCCGGGCGTTCGACGGGGACACCAAGACATCGTCGAGGCGGTCGCTCGAGGCGACCAGGAGGCGGCGGCCCGGGCGATGACCGCGTTGATCGACGAGGGCACGAAGGCCCTCCTGGCCCGTGCCCCGGAGGTCCCGGACCTGCCGGAGGCCCCCATCTCGACCGCAGGAGGCATCGATGGCTGAGGCAGCGAGGTCGTTGAAGCAGCCCCACGGCCTGTCCCCGAGGATCCAACGCCTCCGGGACTTCTACTTCGAGGGCGTGCGACGGCCCTGGAACAACGAGTTCCTGTGCTTCACCACCGGGACTCCCTGGGATGTGGTCTTCGACGAACTGTCCTACTACATCGTCCCGGAGACCTATGCCTTCTTTCAGCCCTTCCGGTCCTCGGCCTTCCAGGCCGCCCGGACAATCCCGGTGCCCCGCGAGTTCTGGTCGAAGGGCCTGCCCGAGCGCCGCGCCTGGTTTGTCCGGGAGGCCATCGTGCGCCATGTCCCGAAGGAGATTCTCCCGGGGTCCCTGCTGGCGGGGTCCCGCTTCAACCTGCTGGCCTCCCGATGCTGGACCCGAGAGGAGGCGAGGGAACGGGACCGGCTGGTCATGGGGCCGCAGGGCGTCCGGCAGGCCCTGCTGGATTTCCATCTCCACGGACAGGGGAACGCCGGGGCCACCAGCGGGCACCTGATCCCGGACCACGCCCGCCTGCTGCGGGTTGGGTGGCAGGGGATTCACCAGGACCTGCTCCAGCGGCTGGACCGGCTCCCGGAGACCCTGGCCGCCGGGCCCGCGGGTGCCCAGTTGCGGGCCATGATCATCGCCGCGACGATGGCCCGGGACGTGGCCGCCGGGTATGCCGAGGCCTGCGAGGAGGCCGCCGGGCGAGCCCGGACCGTCCAGCGGGCCCAGGAACTGCAGGCCATGGCCCGGATGCTCCGGCGGGTTCCCTGGCATCCCCCGACGAACTTCTGGGAGGCGGTCCAGGCCCTCTGGCTGAACCACATGCTGATCCTGTCGGACGAGAACTACCCCGGGGCCGGCGTCTCCTTCGGACGCATCGACCAGTACCTGCTCCCCTTCTGGGAGCGTTCCCTGGCCGAGGGCATGGACCGGGAGTTCGGCAAGGAAATCCTGCGCTGCTTCTTCGTCCACTGCAACACGGCCTACGACGCGATGATCCGCGTCGGCGGCAACCAGGGGATCACCGCCGGCTTTGGACAGTTGCTGACCCTGTCGGGCATGGGCGAGGGAGGCCGGGACCTGACCAACGACCTGACCTTCGCCTTCCTGGAGGTCATCGACGAGATGTCCCCGATTCTGGAGCCGAAGCCCAACGTCCGGCTCCACCGGGGCAGTCCTGACGGGCTCCTCGACCGGCTGGTGGAGATGATCGCCCACAGCCAGGGGGCACCCTTCCTGCTCAACTTCGATGAGCGGTCGATGGCCGGCCTGCTCCGGCAGGCCCGACGGGCTGGCCTGGAATCCCTGATCCACGAGGGAAACGTCCACGACTACGCGCCAGTCGGCTGCCTGGAGAACACGATGGTCGGCAACGACCGGTCCGGCACCGTGGACATCAACCTGAACCTCCTGAAGGCCGTCGAGTTCACCCTGACCGGGGGCTTTGACATGGCCCCGCCGACGGACCCGATCACCGGCCAGCCCTGCCCGGCAGGTCGCCTGGGAGTCGACACCGGCCCCGTGGAGGCCTTCCGGGACTTCGAGTCCTTCCTGCGGGCCTGGGAGGCCCAGACCCGGGACCTGGTGCGCCGGGCCGTGGCACTCTACGACCGGACCGACGCCGTCCGGGCCCGCTTCTGCCCGACCCCCTACCTGTCCTGCATGGTCCGGGGTTGCGCCGAGCGGGCACGGGACATCACCGAGGGCCAGGGCGCAGAGATTGACCTGGTAACCCTGGAGGCGGTCACCTTCGCCACCACGGTCGATTCGCTGCTGGCGGTCCGGTACCTGGTCTTCGAGCAGGGGATCACGACGCTGCCGGGCCTCGTGCAGGCCCTCCGAGACGACTGGAAGGGCCACGAGAAGGTCCAGGCCCACGCCCGCTTCCGGGCGCCAAAGTACGGCCGGGACGATGACGAGGCCGACCAGATGGCCCGGCACGTGATGGAGGTCTGGACCGAGGAGGCCTGGCGCCACCGCACCCGATCCACGGGGAGGCAGGTCCGGCCAGGGATGCTGTCCTGGAACTACTGGGTCGGCGATGCCCACCTGCTGGCCGCGAGCCCCGACGGCCGCCCCCGAGGCCAGTTCCTCTCGAACGCCATCTGCCCCTCCAACGGCGCCGACACGAAGGGCCCCACGGCCAACGTCAACTCGGTGGGCAAGGCCCTGGGAGGCCGCAGGCCCGACGGGGACTACCGGGACTACTGCAACCTGCTGCCCAACGGCGCCAGCCACACGATGACCTTCAGCCCGGCGCTCCTCCGGGATCCGGAACACCGCAGGAAATTCCGGGACTTCCTCCGGGGGATCATCGAGAACGGCGGCACGGCCCTGCAGGTCAACGTGATCGACCCCGAGATGCTCCGTGACGCCCAGCGGCATCCGGAGGCCTACCGGCACCTGCTGGTGCGGGTGACCGGATACAACGCCTATTTCACCTCCATCGGAAAGGAACTGCAGGACGAGATCATCGCCCGGGAGAGCCACCGGACCTGGTGACCCGGGAGGAGGGACCCGATGACGGGCCGGGTGCTGTCGATCCAGCGGATGTCCACCGAGGACGGTCCGGGGATCCGGACCACGATCTTCTTGAAGGGCTGCCCGCTGCGCTGCGCCTGGTGCCACAACCCCGAAAGCATCCGGCCCACGCCCGAACTGGTCCTCGTGGGGGACCGATGCATGGGTTGCGGGTCCTGCCGGGAGGTCTGCCCCCAGGGCCTGGACCCGGACCGCTGCACCGCCTGCGGTCACTGTGCGGAGGCATGCCCCACCGGGGCCCGGGAGGTCCTGGGGACCGACTGGACCGCCGAGGACCTGGCCCGGGAGGCCGCCCGGGACCGGGCCTTTTTCGAGACCTCGGGCGGCGGCGTGACGATCTCGGGCGGCGAGCCGGCCCTCCAGGCCCCCTTCGCCCGGGCCGTGGCGATGGCCCTGGCCGCGGCCGGCATTCCCACCGCGGTCGATACCTGCGGGGCCGTCGGAGAGGAGGCTCTCTGGGCCGTCGTGGAGCCCTCGGCCCTCGTGCTCTATGACCTGAAGGTGCTGGATGCCTCGGCCCACCGTCACTGGACGGGGGCCGACAACGTCCCGGTGATCCGGAACCTGCGGCGCCTGGCGGCGTGGCAACGAGAGGGCCGATGGAACGGGTCCCTGTGGGTCCGGACTCCGCTCATCCCGGGGGCCACCGACGACGAGACCAACCTCCTGGGGATCGGGCACCTGCTGGCGGACCTGGGGGACGCGGTGGCTCGGTGGGACCTGTGTCCCTTCAATCCCCTGTGCCGGGACCAGTATCGCCGGTTGGGCCGGCCGTGGCCCTTCGAGGGGACCTCCTTCCAGGACCCCGACCGGCTGGCGGCCCTGGCCGCGGTGGCCCGGACCTCGGGAGTGCGCCCGGAGATCGTGCACCTGGCGGGACAGGGAGGCCGGGGAACCTGACCACAGGACCGGTGGGGGCCCCGGCGGGGCCCGGGAGGCGACGATGGAACGCGATCACTTCACCCCCGAGGACCAGGAGGCCCTGTGCCAGGACGCGAAACTGGCCTTCCTGGCCACGCTGGACCCCGAGGGACGGCCTCATCTGACCCTGCTGACCAGCCTCCAGTCCCGGGGCCCCCGGGAACTGGTCTTCGGCCAGTTCTGCGAAGGCCTGTCCAAGACCCATCTGCAGCGGGACCCCCGGGCGGGATTCCTGGTCATGGACCTCCGGAGGCGCACCTGGCGGGGCCGGGCCCGGTGGACCGGCGCCCGTCGGGAGGGCGAGGAATACGAGGCCTACAACCGCAAGCCATTGTTTCGCTACAACTCCTATTTCGGCGTGCACACGGTGCATTATCTGGACCTGGTGTCCTGCCGGGGCCCCCAGGAGGTCTCGATGCCCCGACTGGTGGCCGGCGCGATTCTGGCCCGGTCCCTGGCGCCCCTGGGCGCCGGGCCCCGGAGGCCCGAGGCCCTGGGTCCCCTCAGCCGGAGGCTGCTGGACCGCCTGGACGGACTGAAGTTCCTGGCCGTCCTGAACCCCGAGGGATGGCCCGAGGTGCTGCCGATGGTCGGGGCCTCCAGCGCCGGGCCGGGGCGGGTGCTGGTGGCCGGAACAACGGTGGCCCGGCATTGCTGGCCGGCTCCCGGTTCCCGGGCGGCACTGCTTGCCATGAACCTGGCCATGGAGAGCGTGCTGGTCCGGGGGTCCCTGGGACCCCTTCGGGGCATCGGACCGCTGTGCACCGCCGTGATGGAGGTCGAGGCCGTCTACAACTCGATGCCGCCCAAGGCCGGCTTTGTCTGGCCGCGAGAGCCCCTCCAGGCCGTGCGGTTCGAGGATTCCTGATCCGGGCCCCCCCCCTTGCGCCCTGCCCGAGGATGCCGATTTTTCAGAAGGTCTTTTCTGAAAATGGAGGCATCATGTCGTTCAAGCATGCCCTCTCGGTGCTGGCCGCCGGTTCCCTGGGCGCCTCGACGGCCCTGGCCCAGTCCGGATCCCCCCAGGTCGGAAGCCCTGCTCCCTCCTTCCAGGGGGTCACCGGCGATGGGGACCCGGTGTCGCTGGAGGACCTCCGCGGCAAGACGGTGGTCCTCTACTTCTACCCGAAGGATGACACGCCGGGATGCACCCTCGAGGCCAAGGGATTCCGGGACCTGGCCGAAGCCTTCCAGGCGGCCGGCGCCGTCGTGCTGGGGGTGAGCCGGGACAGCCCCGAGTCGCACCGGAAGTTCCGGAAGAAGCACGACCTGAACTTCGGCCTGATCTCGGACCCGGACGGGCGGATCCACGATGCCTACCGGGCCTTCAAGGAGGGGTCGATCTTCGGTCGGACCGCCATGGGAGTGGACCGTTCGACCTTCGTGATCGGGCCCGACGGGACCCTGTTGCGAGAGTGGCGATCGGTGAACCCCTCCGGCCACGCCGAGGAGGTGCTGCGCTTCGTCCAGGGGATCCGGAAGACCGCCCCCTGAGGCCTCCCCCCGCCCGCCCACCCTGCTGAGGAGACGCCCGCAGGCGTGGAATCCTTCGAGACCCCCGTGAAGGTTCCTTGCACTCTCGGCCCGATGCGGGTAGTGAACCGGCGGGACCCCGGGTCCGGGCCAGGACCCGAGAGGCCAGCGACGGGCATGGCGTCGAGAGGAGCGCGATGGTTTCAAGGCATCGGCAGAGAGCCCTTTGTAGAGGGCCTGTGGCGATCGCGATGGGGGTGCTGGCGGGCTGGACTTGGGCCTGCGGCGGCACCGAGACGGCCACCAGGACCGACGTGCCCGACGTGCTGGACGTCGAGGCCTCTGCGGACTTGGAGGACGCCGGACCGACCGACCCTGGCGGGCCGGGCCCCGAGGACGCCGGGAGCGGCGACGACTCGATCCCGGCTGTCGATCTCCCGCCCGAGGACGAACGGAACGAGGACCTCGAGACCCCGGAAGACCTGAACGGCGACCCGGGAGATACGGGCGGGGAGGGCCCCCCGCCATCCCGGGTCCCGGCCGAGTTCGTGGGGATGTGCCCGCTGGATGCGGACCCTTCCGAGGAGCACTGGGACCGGGTCGCGGCCTGGGGGGTCCGGGTCGTGCGCCAGGGGTTCTTCTGGGAATGGATCTCCAAACCCGATGGCAGCCTGGACTTCTCCTGGCCGGACCGCTATCTCGATGCGGCAGAGCGTCGGGGAATCCGGGTGCTGGTCGTGCTGGACTACGACCATCCGTCCCTGCACGACCCGGGGGACCCGCGGCCCGCCATCCCGCCGGAGGCCCTGCCCCGGTGGATCGAGTACGTGCGGGCCATCGCCGGGCGCTATGGAACCCGTGCCTTCGGATTCGAAGTCTGGAATGAGCCCAACCTGCGGACCTTCTGGAAGGGGTCACCGGAGGACTTCGCCACGCTGGCAGCCGCGACGATCCCGGTGATCCGGGAGGCGGCGCCGGGGGTCCCGGTGGCCGTGGCGGGCCTCTCGCTGCTGCCGCTGGACTGGCTCGAGATGCTGGACCGGGCCGGGGTGCTGGCGGCGGCCGACGCCCTCTCGTTCCACCCCTACTGGGTCGATGCGGAGGGGGCCTTGGAGATGATCTCCCTGACCCAGGACTGGCTCGCGTCCCGGGGACTGGTCCTGCCGATCTGGATCACCGAATACGGCTGGCCCACGGGGGGGACCTACCCCACGGCGACCACGCTGGAGGGACAGGCCGAGCGGCTCGTGCGCTTCCTGCCGGGGGCCGCCTCCCTGGGGGTCCAGGCGGCCTGGTGGTACGCCTCCCTGGACTGGCGGGACCCGGACCAGGTGGAGGCCCCTGACGCCTCCGAGGGATGCTTCGGCATCGCCTGGCCCACCGCCGGCGACAAGCCCGCGGCAGCGGCCTTCCGGGTCCTGGCCGACGCCCTGCCGGGGGCAACGCCAGACCCGGACCTCCCGGGACGACTGGGCGTCGGAGCGCCCCTCCAGGGCACCGGATTCCGGCGACCCGACGGGACCTTCCTGCTGGTGGTGACCAATCCACGCTCGGACCCGGCCCCGGTGGACCTGCCGCCGGGGTCCCGGGTGGTCTGGCCCCCGGAGGCCTCGCCGGTGGGTCCCTGGTCCCTCGCCGGGGACCGGAGCCTGGTCGCAGAGGGCCCCCTGCCGGGACCGGATCGATCCCGTGCCTGGACGATGCCCTCCCGCTGACCTCTGTCCCGCCGATGGTTCAGGGGTCCCGATCCCCGGTCCCCCCGTGGACCTCCACCCGGTCGCGGCCGTTGCGCTTGGCCCGGTAGAGGGCCAGATCCGCCTGCTGGATCAGGGCCTCCGGCGAGGCATGGCCCTGCCAACGCGCGACCCCGATGCTGATCGTGACGCGCCCCGCCAGGCCGATGGGGGCCACCTGGACCGACATCCGGAGGCGTTCGGCCACCTGCCGGGAGACCTCGCCGGGGGTGTCCGGCAGCACCAGCAGGAATTCCTCCCCGCCGTAGCGCCCGGCCAGGTCCGTGGACCGGAGCCCGGTCCGGATCCGCCGGGCCACCTCCTGCAGCACCCGGTCCCCCTCGGGATGTCCAAAGCGGTCGTTGACCGACTTGAAGTGGTCGATGTCGGCCATCATCACCGTGAGGCCCCGGCGGTGCCGGGCCTCCCGGTCCATCTCCTGCGTCAGGCGTTTCATCAGGTAGCCCCGCTGCAGCAGGCCCGTGAGGTTGTCGGTGGTGGCCGACTGGAAGTGCCGGGCATTCTGGAACAGGACCGACAGGTGGGTCGCCAGGGACCGCAGCAGGCCTCGATCCGCGTCCTCGATCTCGGCCCCGCTGGCCAGGGGTCCGGCCAGGACCAGGCCGTAGATCTCCCCCTCCCGGACCAGCGGCATCGCGACCTGGGCCCCCAGGCGCCGCAGCAGCGCCTCCGGCGCCGACTCGGGCACCTTGGCCGGAGACGAGGGTCTCGAGTCCACCCACAACGACAGCACGGCCAGCGGGAGGAGGTCCTGGACCCTCGGCATCGGCACGGCCTCCTCCCCCTCGACGCCAGGGACCTCCCGGAACCGGCCGTCCTCGGTCGCCAGATAGCATCGGGCCCAGGAGAAGCCGTATTCCCGGACCAGGAAGTCCACCGTCTGGTCAGCGATGTGGTCCAGGTCCAGCGTTGTCCCGAAGCGGGCCAGGAAGGACTCCAGCAGGCGCTTCCCCTGACGCCGGGCCATCAGCAGGGCGTCCAGCGAATCCAGCGTGCGCCGCGATGCCGGCAGGACCAGGTAGCCCACCACCAGGACCGTCAGCAGCGTCACCGGGACCGCCACCGACGGCGAGAGGGGCGGGCTCAGGACCCGGAAGAGGATGCCCTGGACCAGGGCCAGGCCAAGGGACCACAGGACCACCAGCCCGAGATGACCCCACGTCATCGACGACGAGAACAGCCCCCGGGCCGAGAGGCCCCAGGGCACCGCGACCAGCAGGATGGCCGCGGTCAACAGGACCCAGAAGGCGTCCACCGGCACCGCCAGCTGGAGCAATTGGAGCAGGGCGGCCGCCAGGGCCGTGCCGGCGACGCCCCAGGTCAGCCAGGCAGTCCGCCGGCGGTCTGGCCCCGAGAGGCGCCGCCAGCCCCGGAGGGCCAGCCACCCGATGGTCCCGCAGACGGCCACGCTTCCCCAGCGAAGGAACAGGAACCCCGGCCCGGGCTGGAAGGTGAAGGGGACCAGCGACGTCACCCCCTCGAACCAGAAGCCGGTTCCCCACCCGACCAGGGCCACGCCCCCGGCGACCCCGTAGCCCACCAGCGCCCACGAGAAGTTGCGCCGGTCCCCCGGGCGGAGGATCTCCAGGACCAGATGCAGGCCCGCTGCGATGGAGAACATTCCCGTGAAGCCGCCGCGCCAGGCCCCTTCGAAGGGCAGACCGGCGTCGAAGCGCAGGTAGGCCAGACCCAGGGACAGGGTCGCCAGGGCCAGGGTCCAGAACAGCACGACCAGGGGCCGCTGGATCCGGGCCGGACCGCTGGACCGCCGGGACAGCAGGGCCCCGGCAGCGGCCTCTCCCAGGGCCAGCAGGCAGGCCGCGATTCCCAGCACGGTGGCCACGGACGTCTGCAATGGACCCCGCCGAGGTTCCCGTCAGGCCCTGACCCTAGCGCATCGGGAGCCTCGACGCCAAGTCCAGGAAGCCCTGCCGGACCGCCGGACCGGCCGGGATCACCCCACGCAACGCCGTGATAAGATGCGCCGCCCCTTGGGGAGGAGGGCCTCCATGACGCGATGGGTCGGGCGCTCGGTCGTCGTGCTGGGAATCTGGGCCTGGAGCGAGGTGCTGCCGGCGGCCCCGCTGGACACCGTGCCGATGCTGTTCCAGGCGACGTCGGTGAACCAGGGGGGCGTCAGCACCCAGGTGCTGGTCCCGAGGCCCCTGGAACGGATCGACCCGACCCGGGGAGCCGAGGCCGTGCTGGCGGCCTTCGACCTCCTCAAGAAGGGAGCGCCGGAGGAGTATGGTCAGGCCTCCCTGTCCCTGGGGGCCGACTTTCCGAAGACCCTCCAGGTGACCCTGGTCCTGGACCCCTCCCGGAAGGCCCACTTCGACCGGGTCGCCGGCGAGGTCTTCCATACCCTGCGGTCCCTGGGTGTCCGATCCGTGATCGCCCCGGCGATCCAGGCCGCCCCCCTGGACCCCTCGGCGATCCGGACCCCCGTCTTCGCCCTGGTGGTCTCCTGGGTCGATGCCCTGCCTCCCCGGAAGGTCCCGGACGCGCTGGTCCAGGTCTCCCCCCAGGAGGTCCTGCCGGGAGAGGTCTTCGCCCAGCGGATTGCCCAGGGGGACCGGGCCCTGATGGACCGGGTGCTGGGAGGCCTGCGGGACGCTCGGGAGCCGGTGCGACTGGGAGTGCTGGCGGCCCTGCCGCACCTGCCGGTGGACCGGAGGGCCGAACGGCTGCTGGGACTGCTCGACGACCCCTCCCCGGGGATCCGTCTGGCCGTGCTGAAGATGCTCGAGGGCGAGAACGACCCCAGGATTCCGGACCGCCTGGGACGTCTGGTGGAGACCGACACCGACCAGGCCGTCCGTCTGGCGGCGGTCCGCCAGTTGGGAGCCCGGGGAGTCCACAAGTACGACGTGCTGCTCGAGATGGAGGCGATCCAGGACTCCCGGGAGGAGGTGGTGATCCCGGCCCTGGAACGACTGGGCCGGTCGGGCAACGCGACGGTGGCGCCGGCGATCGCCGCGGCCTTGAAGGCCCCGAGTCCCCGGGTCCGGGAGGCCGCCCGGAATGCCCTGCTGGGCCTGAAGGCCTGGGAGACCCTGGCGGCGCTGCTGGCCGACGATGGGGTGGACCTGCCGACCCGTGAGGCCTTCGGCAACCGCCTGGCCGACGAGGGTCCCGGGGACCTCCGGGTGCGAGGACTGGCCTGGCTGCTGGCCCGCGGGAGCCCCCCCTCGGCGGTCCGGGCCGCCGCGACGCTGGGAGCCGCCCGGACGCCCCAGGCCTCGGCCCTGCTGGTGGAGGCCCTCTCTCGCCGGGAGCCGGAGGTCCGGGAGGCGGTCTTCCGGGCCCTGGGGTCCCTCCGGGACCCGGCCCTCCTGGGGCGGATCCTGGCCGCGCCGTCGTCCCCCCAGGAGAAGGCCCTGGCGGAGGAGATCGCCGTCCAGGTGCTGGGGGCGCTGCCGCTGGACGCCCTGATGGGACGCCTGGAGGATCCGGACACCACGGTCCGCCGGCTGGCGATGCGAGCGCTGTCCGACGCCCTGGGAGGGGCTCCCCCACCACCCCGGGCCATCGCGCTGCTCCAGGGACGGCTCCAGGACCCCGACGTGACGATCCGCCGGGCCGCCGCTCAGGCCCTCGCCCGGGTCTCCGACGAGCGGGGGGCCGCGTCGCTGCTCGCCCTGGCCGCAGACACGGACCCGGAACTGCGCGCCGCCGCGATGACCGCTGCCTCCCGGATTCCGGGAGCCGAGGCGGAGGCGGTGCTGCTGAAGGGCCTGGAAGACGAGTCGGACCTGGTTCGACGGGCCGCGGTGCAGGGGGTCGCCGGGCGCCGGATCCCTGCGGCCCGGGATGCCCTGCAGCGCCTGGGGTCCTACCGGGACCCGACCATCCGGCGCCTGGCGGTGCAGGCGTGGATCGACCTGCTGCAGCCCGGGGAGGCGGGGGCGAACTTCCCCTTCCTGTCGTCCCTGCTCTACGACAAGGAGCCGGGGATCCGGGTGCTGGCCCTGGGAGTGGTGGCCGGCATCCCGGAGCGGCGGGCCCTGATGGCGGTCGCCAGTCTGGTGATCGACCCGGACAAGACGGTGCGCCTGACGGCGCTGGAGGCCCTGGCCCGAACCGGGGAAAAGGATGCCCTGGAGGGCCTCCTGAAGGGGGTCTTCGACGAGGACCCCGAGGTGCGCCTGGCGGCCCTCGAAGGGATCCGTCGACTGGGCCGTCCCGAGGCAGTGGACTTCCTCAATGAGTTGATCGCCCAGGAGTCGGACCCGGCCATCAAGGCCCGAGCCGAGGCGGTCCGGGCCCACCTGCTGTCCCGCTGACGCCGCCCCCCGGGGAGGACGCGCCCGCTGGCCCCGCCTCCGTCCCTCCTCAGTGTTTCACCGGGAACGCGTACCCGAGGCCTACCTCCACCTGGAGGGGAAAGTTCAGGGAGTTCGAGAGGTCGCTCGAGACGAAGTGGGCCCCGATGCCGACCCGGATCACGAACTGGAGGGGCCCCACGAGGTGGACCTCGACCCCCGGAGCGGCCATCCATCCCAGCATCCACCGGGGCTTCTGGATCCGCGATGCCGAGCAGCGGTCGGGCCGGTCGGGCCAGAACTTGCAGTCGGGGTCGGTCGTGGAGGCGAAGTCGCTCAGGTAGTCGAACAGCAGGCCCGAGTGGAGATAGACCCGCCCCCACCGGAAACGCACCGAGTACCCCACGCCGGCGGAGAGGCGCACGGTCCAGAAATCCCGAAGCAGGTCCCCGAAGGCATCGGGGAAGGAGTTGGTGACGTTGAGGCCTCCGAAGACGTCCAGCCCCTCCAGCACCTGCCAGGAGAGGCCGATCCCGAAGCCGGCGTTGTGGAAGATGCGCCGGGTCGGTCGCTTGAGCCATGCGGACCATGCCCCCGTGGTGTCCAGGAAGACCTCGGGCAATCGGGGCGCCTCCACTCGACGGGAGGGCAGCGCCGCGCAGGCCAGCCAGGCCCCCAGCGCCCGAGAGACCTTCTCCCGGCCCTCCTCCGGGGACTCCCAGGGGATGTCCTCCCGAACGACCAGGGCCAGGCGCGGTCCGGCACTCGTCGAGGTCTCCAGGACCCGCAACGAGAGCAGCGAGGACCCGTCCGCCCCGGACCTCCGCAGCGTCCCGCTGACCACCGCGAAGGCCCGGGTCCGCCGCAGCAGGTCCTCCAGGCGGTCGATGCTGCCCAGGGGAACGTCCATGGCCTGGGTCGCCAGGAAGTCCTGGGCGGCGCCCCGGATCGCCCCCTCGACGGTCCCGGGGAACCATCCCGACCGAAAACGGCGGCCGGGAGTCACCCGGAACATCTCCCGAAAGGCCCGATGGGCCGCCGCCGGGTCCCCGGTCTCCACCAGACAGAGGCCCAGGACCAGATAGAGGTCCGATACCAGGGCCGGATCCCGGAGGTCCAGCAGGGATCTCTGGGCGACCGTGATCCCCTGCTGGATCACCGGGATCGCCTCCTGGACCCGGAGGTCCCGGTAGCGCTCCTGGCCGAGTTGGAGCAACCCCCGGACCATCGCCACCGTCTCCTCCTCGTGTCCCTCGGCCGCCAGGGCCTCCACGGGGGACAGGACCTCCAGTTCCGGCTCCCGGGCCAGGACCTCCCGGACGGGCCCTCCCGGCAGGCCTCCGTCCTCTGGCCCAGACGACGCCTCGGGCCTCGGGACGAAGATTGCATCGGGATCCAGTCGGTTGTCCCGGAACGGCAGCACCAGCACGGGCAGGCGACGGACCAGGGGTTCGGCCTTCCGGGCGGGCGTCCCCTGGGCCGTTCGAGCCGCCCCCGCTGCCAGCAGCAGCGCCAGGAGGCACCCGATCCGGGCTGGTCGCCAAGGCCCCTTCACCGGTCTCCCTCCAGGTCCCCCATCCCGTCGTCGCGCGGCTCGGCCGCCCCCCCGGCACCCTCGGGAGTGCACTCCTTGTCCTGTTCGGTCAGGTCCTGGGCCTTGAGGCGCCGCTGGAAGGTCCAGACAGCCGCGGTCCGCAGGTCCATCCCCAGAGGTCCTTCCAGGCGATCCCCGTTGTCCGTCCCTGCGAGCCGGGCCGCCAGCAGGGTCCCGGAGGCCGCCGAGCACGGCGAGGGGGACGGAAAGGCGAAGATCAACGCCCCGTCCTCGTAGCGCCCCTCCAGCAGGTACTGGCAGGGACAGGCCCCGGGGACCGGCTGCAGGAACTCCGGGTCCCGATAGAAGCGGATGATCCCCGCCAGGTCGGGCCCAAAGTGCCCGATCACGAGTTCCAGATAGACGCCTTCCTCCATGCCCGCGACGCCCGCGAGCGGCCTCGCCTCGGTGGACCGGAAGGTCCCGGTCCAGAGGCGGGTCTCGGAGCATCCGGCCGACAGCGTCGCCAGCAGGACCACCCCGACGATCCCTCCCCGAAGCCCCCGGTTCATGGCAATGTCCGTTCCATCACGACCAGGTCCTCGTATCCCCATCCCACCCGGACCTCCTCCTGGAACCGCCCCGTCTCGACGAATCCCTCCTGTCGGTAGAGGCGAATCGCCCGGTGGTTGGACGCGATCACCATCAGGCGCACCTTGCGGAAGCCCTGGCGCACCGCCTCCTGGAGCGCCGCTCGCAGCAGGTCCCGGCCCACCCCCCGTCCGCGTCCCTCGGCCCGGATGCCGATGCCCAGTTCGCAGACGTGAGCGCAGCGGCGCAGGGGCACGGCCTTCAGGGTCACCATGCCGAAGACCCCCGATTCGTCCTCGGCCACCAGGATCACCCAGGCCCCCCCCGTCCGGTTGGCCGCCGAGAGGGACTGCTCCCGGGACGAGGGCTCCTCGTGCACCTCCTCGGGGGTCAGCAGGATGAAGCCATCGACGGCGGCGATCTCCCGGAGGAGGTCGGTCAGCGGGGACGCATCCTCGGGCCGGGCCGGACGAATCCGGTAGGGATGACCGCGATTGTCGGTCCGCATCTCCACGGAAGCCTCCCGCTGGCCCGGGGAGGACACCGACCCGCCGAGATCAGTCCTGGTCCGGGGGCCCGGCGACCGCGTCTCCCGTGCTGCCGGAGTCGCCCTCGTCCGGGACCTCCTCCACCTCCTCGGCGGTCATCGGGCCATCGGACACCGGCGGCTCCTCCCGCAGGACCGGGCGCGGCTTGCCGGTGGTCAGCAGACAGATGCGGTCCTCGGCCAGGTCCAGCTGGGACTGGGTCACGAGCCAGGCCCGGCGATTGTGCTCGGCCTTGCGCAGGGCCACCCGGAGGCGCTCCTCCGCCTCGGCCAGGCGCCGCTTCAGGTCGTCCACCTGGGCGGACCAGCGGGCCCGTTCCTCGGGATCCGGGGCCCGGGAGGCCGCCTCCTGGCGCCGAGGACGGGGGTCCGGCTCCGGGACCGGAGCCGCCTCCCGGGCTGCCTGCTCCAGCCGCAGCCGCTCCAGTTCGCCCTGGAGGCGGTCCACCTGGGCCTGGAGGCCCTCGGCCTGCCGCCGGGCCTCCGCCGCCTCCGCCTGGACCTCCTCCCGCCCCCGGACCGCCTCCTGGAGCGCCCCGGCAGCCTCGGCCCGCTTCTGCTCCAGCCAGGCCACCATCTGCTCGGCCTTGGCCAGGGAGGAACGGGCCCGCCCGGTCGCCTCGACGGCCTCGGCCGCCTCCTTCCGGGCCGCCTCCAGGTCCTTCAGCAGCCGGTCCCTCTCCCGATCCGCCTCGACCCGGCGGGACCGCGCCTGTTCCAGTTCCCGACGGGCCTTGTCCAGGTCCGCCTCCAGGGCCTGGATGCGACTCCTGGCCTCCTGCTGTTGCCGTCCGCCAAACCAGCCCACCCTGCCCCCCTGGCGGCCGGCGGTCATGCCGGCACGCGGTCGTCGTCCGATTCCTCGACCCGGAAGGACCCGTCGGCGAGGTCCGCCCGGTAGTGGAGCACCCGGGCCACCCGGTTGGCCTCGTCGGGGATCACGACGGGCACGTCGTGGGGTCCCCGCTCCGGGTCCGAGACCCACCCGTAGGCGGCCACGATCACCTTGTCGCCGACGTGGGCCAGGTGCGCCGCGGCCCCGTTGATGCAGACCTGACCGCTGCCCCGGGGCCCCGGAAGGCAGTAGGTCGAGAAGCGCGCCCCGTTGGTGACGTCCCAGATGTCGACCTCCTCCAGGGGCATCAGCCCGGCTGCATCGAGGAGGTCCCGGTCCAGCGTGATGGACCCGACGTAGTCCACGTCGGACTCGGTGACCGTCGCGCGGTGTATCTTGCCTCGCAGGAACTTTCGCACTGCCATCCCACCGCCTCCCGAGGGCGCCCGGCGCCCGGTGCCCCTTATCATACTCGAAGCGCCGGTTCAAGACCGCCTGACCGGATGGGGCTGCCGGGCCGAACGGCCATGCAGGGTCGGGCCCCGGTCCCAGGGGCCTTCCGGCAAGACAGGAGTCGTGCGAGACTCCCGTCATGAGACGCAGACGACTCCTCCAGGCGGCAAGGCCCCTGCTGGTCCTGATGATGAGTGCGTGTGGGCTCTCCTGTGCCCACGGGCCCAGGCGATGCGACTCCTGCGGCGGGCCCGAATCCCAGGACCGGACCCTGCCGGCGCTGGACCAGGTAAGGGACCTCGATACGACTGATCGACTCCGACAGGTCCTGGCCGACCACATCCGGCTGGAGCCGGGAGATCAGGCAGCCGACATCGGGGCCGGCATGGGCTGGTTCACGGCGCGAATGGCCCGACAGGTGGGCCCTTCCGGACGCATCTACGCGACCGACATCGACCCGGCGGCCATCGCGGAACTGCGCCGGACCTCCCCCCCGTGGGTCGAGGTGCGACCGGTCGAGAACCCCCGGGACACCGGGCTGGACGACCTGGCCTCGGGGGTGCTCCGGCTGGTTCTGGTCATCAACAGCGTGTACTTTGAGGATCGGCCCGAGGACATCGACTACCTGCGGCGCCTCTGGCGGGTGACCGAGCCGGGAGGCAGGCTGATCTACCACCGGGACTGGGTGACTCCCCAGAAGGGAGGGGCCAGGCGCGCCGCCATCCAGGTCTTTCGGCAGGCCGGGTTCATCCTGCGGGAGGAGATCCCGATGCTCCCGGACATGCCGGGGACCGTCTGCGCCTGCATTCTCCCGGAACCGGTGGAATGAACCCGGGGATTCATCCTGGTATTCGAGAGACCCGGGCCCCGGGAGTAGGGTCCAGACCCCGGTTCCCCGATTCTCCCGCCGCGGGGACCCTGGTTGGAGCGGAACCGGCTTTCTGGTATCATGGGTTGCGTGTCCGCCGAAGAGGCGGCGCGAGGCATCTCGCAGCGGGGATGGAGTCATGAAACGAGCCCTTCCATGGACGGGTGTGCTGGCGGTGATGGTCCTGGGATGCGGAGGCGGGTCCTCCGGGGAGCCGGACCTCTGGCAACCGGACTACGGCAGTCGGGACATCATCTATGACAACTCCCCCGGCGACCCCGGCCCCCGAGACCTGGGCACCGATACCGGCTGCGCGAAGATGCTGAACTACGTGGACCAGATGGAACTCCCGGTGGAGGGATACCACTTCCAGCTGGTCTTCAATGGCGCCCGGGACATCCGGGTCAAGGTCACGGCCTGCGACGCCGCGGTGAAGAGCGAGTGGGTCACCTTCGAGGAGGTCGAGGACGCCCAGGACATCTGCGTGCTGGACGTGGGAGGGGCCTCCACCGATGACGACGGCATCGCCGCGGTCGAGATCCGGAGCCCCCAGGACACGAAGCAGGGGGACTGCAAGGTGAAGGCCTGCCTGGGCGACGACTGCCTGATGTTCAACATCCTGGTGGCCGGAAAGGAGATCATTCCCCTGGTGGTGGGCTTCGCCCCGTACCGCGGACAGTACCCCCAGGTGAACTCCGGCACGGTGTACATCTACAAGAATCAGGCCAACGGCAAGCCCAACTGCGCCGACATCCCCGTGGACGACCAGAGCGTCACCGCGACGGACAAGAAGGGTCCCGTCTCGCTGCTCACCACCGTGCAGTTCCCGAAACTCCCGGGTCTGGCCGAGGGTCAGGAGACGTCTCAGACCTACACGGTCCGCTGCTTCGCCTCCGAGGGGGGAACGGGCCTGTCCCGGGCCTACGGGTGCGTGGACGACGTCCGGGTCGAACTGGGCGCCCGGACCTTCGTGGAGTGCCCCCTGGACGACATCCCCCCGAAACTGGTGGGGTCCTATGACATCGACAGCACCTTCGACATGGTCAGCGGGCTGCCGCCCAACGTCGCCACGGTCGTGAACCACATCATCGGCTTCTTCGAAAGCCCCACCGGCGAGGTGCTGCTCCTGATGTGCGACCCGAACCTCTGGACCGGCGGCAGCGCATTGCAGGACCTCTGCAACTGGGTCTTCCAGGACCCGGCCCACCCGGACCCGACGAAACTGACCTCCACCGGGGAGATCATCCGCCAGATCGCCGACGCGCTGCTGGTGGGCCTGCTGGTCAGCAACTGCCCCTACCCGGACAACCCGGACCTCTGCCAGCAGATCTACTTCACCGGGAAGGACATCGGCGACATCCTGAAGAAGTTCCACCTCCAGTCCACGATGACCTGCTCGAAGGAACCCGACGCCAACGGCCTGGTGGCCTTCGGCGGCTGCCGGGAGGTCTGGCACACGGTCGTGCTCCGGTGGACGCTGGGCAAGAACTGCCCGCCCACCGACGACCAGTGCGGGGCCATCAGCCTCTCCCTCTCGTCGCTGCCGGGCGTGGAGAACACGATCACCGCCGACATCGAGGTGCAACTGGTGGACCACGGGACGGCCATGCACATCGCGAAGCACAAGGTGAACCTGAAGTACGGCGCCCTGGTGGACTTCGCGCTGGAGAAGATCCTGCTGCCTCAGGTCTTCGGGAACGGGTCCGACGGCCTGCCGGCGGTGGACTCCTTCGAGGCCATGATCGGGTCGCTGCTGGCCGGCAAGGCCTGCCTCCGGGCCGGGACCTGCTGCGAGGAGTTCGCCACCAACGTGGTGGGGCAGACCGGAGGCGTGCTGGCCCAGAACCTGGTCGAGGGGGCCTGCGATGCCCTGATCACGACCGGCGCCCAGTATGTCCGGAGCTTCCTGACGAGCCTCGACGCCACGCCGGACAACTTCAACATCGGGACCCCGGCGGATCAGCCCTGCGCCATCTTCGACACGAACAAGGACATGCGGTATGACGCCCTGGGGAAGAAGTCGGCCCAGTGCAACTGGGACGCGACGCTGACGCTGGGCAGTTACGACTACCACCCGACGGGCACCTTCTACGGCACCCGGCAGTAGGACCCAGGACACCCGCCGATGCCTGCCATTCCCCTCCTGGATCTCCCGGAAACCGGTCGGCACGTCCCGGTTCGGCTCGGGGTCCTCACGAACCCCGCCGCCCAGCACAACCACCGTTTCCCGTTCACCCACGGCGTGCTGGAGCGGGAACTGGCCTCCGAACTGGACGGGGTGATGACCGTCACCCGGGACCAGGTGGACGAGGCGGTCGGGACGCTGCTGGGGCGCGGCATCAACGTGCTGGCGATCAACGGCGGAGACGGGACCATCCACGGGGTGATCAATGCCCTGGTCCGGCAGATCGGGGCCGAGGTGTCCCGGGGTCTCCGACCCTTCCCCCGGCTGCTGTTCCTGAACGGCGGGACCTACAACATGGCCAGCCGGGCCATGGGCACGAAGGGCAGCCCGGTCCGGACCGTGCGACGCTTCCTGGCCCGCCACCCCCGGTCCCTGCTGGCGCAGGTACCGACCCGTCCCCTGAGGCTGCTGGAGATCCGGGAAGAGGGGCGTCCCGAACCCCTGCTTGGCATGGTCTTCGGCAGCGAGGTGGTCCGGAATGCCCTGGCCCTCTGCGAGGAACTGGGATCGGGCTACGGTGGACTGCTGCGGCTGCTGGGAGAGGGGAGCCTCGGGGCCCTGCTGGGCAACGGCTTCTTCCAGGCCCACCAGTGGCGCCTGAGGCCCTCGAATCCGGCGGACCCGGTCGTGCTGGACGGCGAGGAGGTCGCCGGGGTCACCGCCGTGGTGGCCTCGACGATCGACCTGAAACTGGTCCGGGGGGCGATCTGGTCCCTGGCGGTGCCCCCGGGGACCGAGGGCTTCGCGGCCCGCCTGATCCGCAGCCGGAACGCCCGGGAGCTGGTCCGGCTGCTGCCGCACCTGCTGTGGCAGTGGCCCCATCCCCTGATCCGGGACGTCTCCGAGGGCCGGCGGATCAGCCTCCGGGGCGACTACACGCTGGACGGGGAACTCTACCGCTGCCAGGGGCGCCTGTCGGTCTCCCTGAGTCCCCATCGCCTGGAGGTCGTGGCCGGAGAGGCCCTGTGAAGACCCCCGATCCCGAGGCCGAGGCCCCGATCCTTGTCGAGGAGAGGGTCCCCCTGCCCGCCGGGGACCCGACCTTCGAGGGCGCGCGACAGGTCGTCCAGCGCCTCCGACAGGCGGGCCAGGAGGCCTGGCTCGTCGGGGGGGGCGTCCGGGACCTCGTGCTGAGCCAGACGCCGAAGGACTGGGACGTCGCCACCTCGGCGCCTCCGGAAGAGGTCCGGCGCCTGTTTCCACGCCATGTTCCCGTAGGGGTGCAGTTCGGAGTCGTCCGGGTGCGCCTGGGGGGGCACGAGTACGAGGTGGCGACCTTCCGGGAGGACCTGGGCTACAGCGACGGGCGACGGCCCGACGCGGTACGGTTCGGGAGCCTGTCCGAGGACGTCCGCAGGCGGGACTTCACGATCAACGGACTGGCCCTGGACCCCTTCACGGGGCGCGTGGTGGACCTGGTCGGGGGCGTGGCGGACCTTCGGGCCCGGCGCATCCGGGCCATCGGGGACCCCGACGCCCGCTTCGAAGAGGACCACCTGAGACCCCTGCGGGCGGTCCGTTTCGCCGCGAAGACCGGGTTCACGATCGACGAGGCCACCTGGGAGGCCCTGGTCCGCCGGGCCCCCACCGTGGCCACCGTGAGTCCCGAGCGGGTCGCCGAGGAGATGGGGCGTCTGCTGCAGTCCCCCCATCCGGGCCTCGGGTGGCGGCTGCTGGACCGGTCGGGCCTGCTGCCGGTCGTGCTCCCCGGGTGGACCGGCCAGGTGGACCAGGTCGCCGAGGCCCTCGATCGCCTGGAGGGACGGCCCCTCCCCTGGACCTGGGCCGCAGCGCTGCGCCCGGTGGGTGCCCGACAGGCCCGGGAGTTCCTCGGGCGATTGCGGCGCAGCACGGCGCTCCGGGACGCGGTGGCCGGCATCCTGCGGACGATGGACGACCTCCAGGGTCTGCCCCTGGGGGACGTTGCCCAGGAGAAGCGCCTGGTCCGTCGCCCGGAGTTCCCGGCGGCCCTGGCAGTCGCCGAGGCCTGGAGCCCCGGGGCGACGACGGGTCCCCTCCAGGTCGCCCGGGATCGCCTGGCCCTCTGGGGCCCCGAGGACCTGTTTCCCGGACCGCTGGTCGATGGCCACGACCTGATCCGGGAAGGCCTGCGACCGGGACCGGCGCTGGCGGAGGCCCTGAAGGCCATCGAGGATGCCTGGCTTCGGGGCGAGGTGCGGAACCGGGAGGAGGCCCTGGCGCTGATCCGGGACCAGATGGCCCACGGTGCCGGCCGCCGCGCCCCCCCGCTCTCCCCGGAAGGGCCGACGGTCTCCCGGGAGGGTCCGACTCGCGGGCCGGCCCGAGAGGGGGAACCGGATCCCCCGGAAACATCCTAGGGGAGCCCCAGGGGTCTTCCCCGTCACAGGGTGTTGATGCCCACCCAGAGGGTGTTCGGGTAGCGGTCGTCCCAGAAGGCGAAGTCCAGCAGGCCCGGCAGGACGTGGTGGAACTGGGCCCATCGGGGGGCCACCGAACAGTCCCATCGGCCCTTCAACAACTCCTGCCAGGGACCCCAGGATCCCCCTGGGGGCCGGTGCATCGCCAGGAGGTCCACGGCCCGGGAGGCCAGGTCATCGGCCGGCACGGGGCCATGGGCGTAGAGCCAGACCCCGCCGCGTCCGTCGGGACCCAGGGACGGGTTGTGCGTCCGGGTCAGGGGGGGATCGGCGGCGTGCCATCCCGAGGCGTCCCGGAAGCGATAGCGCACCTCGTTGCCCCGGCCCGCGAAGGCCAGGTGCACCATGCCATCGGCCGTGACCAGCAGCGACGGGCCGTTGTCGATCCCGGTCATCGCCGGTTCGGCCAGGTCCTCGGGGACCCGCCAGGCCCCGTCGGGGCCCCGGCTGCGCACCCGGATGATCCCGTCGGGCTTGTAGTTGCCGCTGCCTTCGAGCCAGGAGAGCCACAGCGTCCCATCGGGACCGAAGGCCAGGGTGGGATGCCAGGCGTTCCGACGCGGTCCCGGTGCCGGCAGGTCCACGGTCCGGGCCGGGGTCCAGGCCTCCCCGTCCCGGAAGGCGCACCGGATCCGCAGGCTGCCCTCCTCCCGGCGGTTCCAGCAGGCGTGGGGTCGCCCTGTGGCGTCCACCGCCAGCGCGACGCCCTGATCCCCCTGGCCGAAGTCGGTCCAGTCGGTGGCCTCCAGGGTCACCGGGGCGGACCAGCGGTCCGTGGCCGGGTCGATGAAGGCCGCCCGGGCGTGACCGTCCCGGGTGACCCAGGCCACCTGGATCCGGCCCTGGTCGTCCAGGGCCGCAGCCGCGCTGCCAATGCCGCCCCGGGGCATGGCATCGGGGTCCACCAGCCGGAAGGACTGGGGTTCCAGGGCACGGTCGGCACGCCAGGCCCGCAACTCGCTGCCCGGACAGTCCGGGTAGGCATCGCAGGTGGGCACCACCGCGTAGAGAATGCCCTGCTGGGTCCGGACCAGTTGCCGAGGAGAGACGTCGGTGAAGCCCGGGCCGACCTCCAGGGCCGGTTCGCAGGCGCCAGAGGCCAGACAGGTCAGCGAGGCGATCAGCATCCGAGCCGGGGTCATCGAGGGTCCTCCCGGGCTTCCAGAGAATCCTTCTCAACATAGCGGTTCCCGGGGCATCCGGCGTCCTGGGCGTGAGCAAGGCTCCGGGATCACTCCGGGAACCGCGGAGATGGGCCGGGCGACGAGGCCCCGGACCTGGGTCGTTGTTCCGGGGATCAACCCAGGGCGCGGGCCAGAGGAGTCCGCCACCGGCCGCGGGGCCGGGGGCGGGTTTTGGGGCCTCCCGGCCGCAAGGGACATCGGGAAGTCGGGGGGCACGGGATGCTAGAATCATTCGCTGGTCCAGAAAGGGGTTCGGGCCCCCGGGAAGACCCCGGGGACGTCGGAGGATCGGGGATGGGACGCTGGTCGGCAGTGCTGCTGGTGGGGCTGCTGGTCCAGTGCGCCGCCCAGCGGCAGGTCGCCCGGAGGGACCCGGATCCCCGGGATCACCCACGATCCATCGAGGTCCAGGGGCATCGGGGGGCCCGGGCCCTGCGGCCCGAGAACACGCTGGTGGGGTTCGACTTCGCCCTGAAGGCCGGCGCCGACGTGCTGGAGATGGACCTGGCGGTGACCCGGGACGACCGGTTCGTGGTGATCCACGACCTGACGGTCCCCCCGGACCTCTGCCAGGGCCCCGATGGCCGCCCTGCCCCGGAGGGGCTGGCCATCCGGTCCCTCTCGCTGGAGGAGGTCCGGTCCTTCGACTGCGGGTGCCGGCCCAATCCCCGCTTCCCCGGACAGCAGGCCGTCTGCGGGCAGCGGATCCCGACCTTCGAGGAGGTCCTGTCCCTGGCACGGATCGCCGGGGTCTTCCGGGACCGGCCCGTCCGGCTCAATCTGGAACTGAAGACCGTGCCGGGCCGACCGGACCTGGGACCACCCCCCGAGCGCCTCGCAGCATTGCTGGCCGAGGTCCTGCGGGCCTCGCCGGTCCGGGACCAGGTCACGGTCCAGTGCTTCGACCACCGGGTGCTCCGGGCCTTCCACGAGCGGATGCCCCAGGTGCCCCTGGCGGCGCTGCTGGACCAGGACCGGCCGGTGGACCTGGTGGCCGTTGCCCGAGACGCCCGGGCCTCGATCCTGTCGCCCCACCATCGATGGATCACCGCCCCGGACGTCCGGGCCCTGCATCAGGCCGGGATCCGGGTGATCCCCTGGACCGCCAATGACCCCGCCGACTGGGACCGCCTGATCGAGATGGGGGTCGATGGGGTCATCACCGACGACCCCGGTGGTCTCGTGGCATTCCTCCGGTCCCGGGGCCTGCGGCCGGACCCGCCGTCTCCATGAGGGCACCGGGGACCGAGGGCCTGTTCCCGTCCCGCAGAACGTCCCGCCCTGATCGGGAAACCGCCTGGACCGGAGACCTGGTCCGACGGCCGCAGGCAACGGCGGGCCATCGTCGTCCGTTTCTCGTTGCCGAGACGAAAGGACTATAAAAGGACGATCACTGGAGGAACGGGAGCCCAGAGGGGCCCCGGTTTTCATGGAGGGAGTCACGATGAGACGAGTACCCTGGGTGGTCCTGGCGGCCATGGCCCTGGGATGTGGAGGAAGTGGCACCGCGCTCCCGGACCCCGGCGGGTCCACCGACCTGCCGGGCGTCGACACCGGGGAGACGGTCACGGACCTCTCGGAACCGTCCGAGGACGTCCTCCCGGGAACGGACCCGTCCGCCGACCCGATGCCCGATGGGCCGGAAGAGGATGCGCCCCCGATGGACCTGCCGGACGGCCAACTCCCCGATCCGACTCCGGACCCGGCGGCCGATCCGGAGCCCCCGACCGACACCCCGCCGACGGACCTGCTCCCGATCGACCTGGTACCTGGGGACCTCCCGGCCGATGGTTCCGAGGATGTCTCCTATCTGTACCAGGACTGCCGGGGACTCCTGCAGTGCTTCCAGGACTGCTGCGGGGGTCAGGACCCCTGTCCCGCAGAATGCGCAGACCTCTGCTGGAACGCCGCCGCTCCCGAGGCCAGAAACGACTGGAACGCCTACCTGGCCTGCATCCAGCAGCAGTGCCCATCCTGTGGGCAGAATCCCCGGCCGCCGGAATGCGACTCCTGCGAGCGGACGGCCCAGGCGGGGGATTGCCGGGACCCGGCGCTGCGGTGCTACGACTTCGGGGAGTGGACCTGCGCCCAGGTGGTGTCGTGCATCGGCGGGTGCCCCGACCTGACGGCCTGCATCGCCTGCGTGGAGCGGGCCTCGCCGGAGGCCCACCTGTGGCTGGACCCCCTGGGACAGTGCCTGGTGACCGCCTGCCCGTCGGGGAATCCTGACAGCCCCACGATGCCGCTGACCCCCTGCGAGATCGAGGCCCTCTCGGGAACCTGCAAGACGGCCTACAACGACTGCCTGGCCCACTGAGGCGGATCCCCGCTCCCCGACCAGGGCCCCATGCGTCCGTGTCGTTCCCTCGGGTCCGATCCGCGGTCGTTCAGGAGAGCCCCGCGGCCCAGGAGGCCAGCGCCGCCAGCGGGGACCAGAAGAGGCCCAGGACCAGCGTCGGCACGGCCAGCACCAGCAGCAGCCAGGCGACGGGCCGGGGCGCGGCCACCGACGGCAGGCCCGCCCCCCGGTCCAGGAACATCGCCCGGACCAGCCGGGCATAGTAGTAGAGCGAAATGACCGAGTTGAGCACGCCGACGAGGGCCAGCACCAGGAAGAAGGGCCGGCCGACCTCCAGGGCGGCGGCAAAGAGATAGAACTTGCCGATGAAGCCCGCCAGGGGCGGCAGGCCCGTGAGGCTGAACAGGAAGACCGTCAGGCTCACGGCGATCCACGGGCTCCGGGTGCCCAGGCCCCGGTAGGCCGCCATCGTCTCGGCCCCGGTGCGGTGCCGGACGGCCAGGACCGCCAGGAAGGCCCCCAGGTTCATGAGCAGGTAGACCGGCGCGTAGAGGGCCACGGCCCGGATGGCCTCGGGGGTCCCCACCGAGACGCCCACCAGCAGGTAGCCCGCATGGGCGATGGAGGACCAGGCCAGCAGCCGCTTCACGTTGTCCTGGGCCAGGGCCGCCAGGTTCCCCACGGTCATCGTCGCCATCGCGATCAGGCCGATGACCACGGGCCAGGGGAAGAAGGGCTGCCCGGTGGCCGAGGACCCGAACCCCTCGGAGAGGAACCGGATCATCGCCGCGACGCCGGCGGCCTTGGGCCCCACCGAGAGGAAGGCGGTGACGGGGGTCGGGGCGCCCTGGTAGACGTCCGGCGCCCAGGCGTGAAAGGGCACCGCCGAGACCTTGTAGGCCAGCCCCGCCAGCGTGAACAGCCCCCCCATCGCCAGGCCCAGGCGCACCGGCGGGGCCCCGGAGGCCAGTTCCCGCCCCAGGGCCGGGGCCAGCGACGGCAGGTCCAGGGTCCCGGCGAGGCCGTAGAGCAGGCTCATGCCGTAGAGCATCAGGCCCGTGGAGGCGGCACCGTAGAGGACGTACTTCAGGGCCGCCTCGCTGGAGAGCCGGTCCCCCCGGCGGAAGCCCGCCAGGGCATAGGACGGCAGCGAGATCAGTTCGAGCGAGACGGCGATCATCAGCAGGTTCCGGGACTGGACCAGCAGGCAGGTCCCCATCGTGGCGGCCAGGATCAACACCACGAACTCCCCGAAGCGCGTCCGGGGGACCTCCTCCGACAGGAGGCCGAACCAGATCCCCATGGCCCCGGCGACCAGGAAGAGGCCCCGGAAGAACCGTCCCAGGGGGTCCCCGACCACCAGGCCGTCGAAGAAGGCCCCGGTCCCGGGCAGGGTGGCCAGGGAGATGCCGGCCCCCAACAGTCCGAGGGTCGCCATCAGGGTCAGGGCCCCGGGGCGATCCGGGCGGCCCCGGAGCAGCAGGTCCGCCGCCAGCACCAGCACCAGCGTGCCGGCCAGCACCAGTTCCGGGAGGATCGACCAGAGGTTCGTTCCCATGCGCCCCGCCTTGCCGCCCGAAAGACCCGGCGGCTCAGTGTCCCAGGCCCCCGATCAGGGTCCCGACGGTCCCCTCGAGCATCCGGAAGACCGGGACCGGCCAGACCCCCAGCACGACCGTGACCACCGCCAGGGGATAGAGGGTGATCCGTTCCCGCCAGTTCATGTCCATGAGGTGGGCCCAGGCCTCGTTGAACGGCCCCAGGAACATCCGCTGCATGGTCCACAGGTAGTAGGCCGCCGTGATGATCACCGACAGGGCGCCGATGGACACGAGCACCCGGAAGAGGGGGTCCGTGGCCGCGAAGGACCCCAGGAAGACCAGCACCTCCCCGACGAATCCCGCCAGGCCCGGCAGGCCCAGGGAGGCCATGAAGGCCAGCCCGGTCACCGCGGCGTACTCGGGCATCCGGTGGGCCAGGCCGCCGAAGGCCTCGATCTGCCGGGTGTGGGCCCGGTCGTAGATCACCCCGGCGACCAGGAACAGCATCGGGCTCACGATGCCGTGGCCCACCATCTGGAAGATCGCCCCGTTCACCGCCTGGGGCGTCCCGGCGGCCAGTCCCAGCAGGCAGAAGCCCATGTGGGAGACCGACGAGTAGGCGATCAGTTTCTTGAGGTCCTTCTGGGCCATGCAGACGAAGGCCCCGTAGACGATGTTGACGACCCCGAGGACCCCGACGGCGTAGGAGGCCCAGTCGAGGGCCCCGGGGAACAGCTGGAGATTGAACCGGAACAGGCCATAGACGCCGGTCTTGAGCAGGATGCCCGCCAGGATCACGCTGATGGGGGTCGGGGCATCGACGTGGGCGTCCGGGAGCCAGGTGTGGAACGGGAACATCGGGACCTTGATGGCGAACCCGATGAAGAGCCCGACGAAGACCACCCGGGCGAAGTCCAGGCCCAGGATCGGCGCCGCCCGCAGGAAGGTCCCCTCCCGGGCCTGCCGGGCCAGCAGCGGCAGGTTGAAGGTGTGCTGGGTGGCGGTGCCGTCGGCCAGCGTGCCGGGGCCCGAGGCATAGTAGATGGCGATCATCGCCAGCAGCATCAGCACCGACCCCGCCAGCGTGTAGAGGAAGAACTTGATCGCCGCGTAGGGGCCTCCCCGGACGCGCCCGTCGGGGTCCCGGCGGGGAGGCGCGCCCCAGATGCCGATCAGGAAGTACATCGGCAGCAGCATCACCTCCCAGAACACGTAGAACAGGAAGAAGTCCTGGGCGGCGAAGGTCCCCAGCACGCCGGTCTCCAGCAGCAGGAACAGCACCCAGTAGCCCGGCACGTGGCGCTTCGAGAAGTGGGGGTGATGGTCGTCCAGGGCCCCCCACCAGGGCAGTGAGGCGACGGCGCCGGCCAGGAAGACCACCACCGTGAGGACCACCATCGACAGGGAGAGGCCGTCCACCGCGACGAAGTACTCGATGTTCCAGGACCGCATCCAGACCGTGCGGTGGATGAACTGGAGCGCCGCGGTGCTCCCGTCGAAGCCCGCCCACAGGGCGATCCCCAACGCCGTGGCGACGACCGTGGTGACGACCCCGATCCCGCGGGCCGCCTGGTCCAGGAAGACCTGGGGCCACCGGGCCAGGGGCCGCAGGGCCAGCAGCAGCAGGATGGCTGCAAGGCCGATCGCCGGGGTGAACACCGTCCACGTCAGGAGCAGGCTGTTGGTCGTCAGGTCCATTCCCCTCACCACGCCAGCAGATAGGCCACCACCACCAGGGCCACCGCGCCCAGGGCGATCCCCTGCACGTAGGCCTGGATGCGACCGGAGTGCCACCGTCGCACCCGGTTCCCCGCCCCGGAGATCATCTCCCCCACGGCCTCCACGGCGCCGTCCACGAAGGCCCGGTCCATCGCCCCCCCGATCCACCCCAGGAGGCGCCCGATGGCCCCGACCCAGATCACCAGCCGGTCCACGACCTGGACGTCCCACCAGGCGAAGGCCCGGGAGGTCCACAGGGCCCCCCGGACCGCCGTGAGGTCATAGGCCTCGTCCACGTAGTACTTGTGATAGACCACGCGATGGAGGCCCCGGACCCAGCGGTTGGGGCTCCGGGCCAGGCGTTCCGGCAGGGGGTTGCGGGCATCCCGGTAGAGCCATCGGGCCAGGCCGAAGCCCCCGAAGGCCAGCGCCACCGAGATCGCCATCAGGGCCCACTCCCAGCCATGCCCGTGGCCCGCCGAGACGATCCGGGGCGCCGAGGACTCGAAGACCGGTTCAAGCCAGGCCTCGAAGAAGTTCGGGAGGTGCCAGAGGTGGGGCAGGCCCACGAGGCCCCCGATCACCGCCAGGGCTGCCAGCACCGCCAGCACCGCGGTCATCGACACCGGAGACTCGTGGGGGAGGGACCCGTGGTGTCCCTCCGCAGGCGTCCCATGGGGGTCCGGGGCATGGTGGTCGGCATCATGGCCCGAGGCCACGTCGGCCCCGTGATCCCCCGCGCCCCGGTAGGACCCGCTGAAGGTCAGGTAGTAGGACCGGAACATGTAGTAGGAGGTCCCGAAGGCCGCCACCGCCGCCATCCCCCAGAGGAGGACCCCGCCGCCAGGGAGCAGCAGGTTGCCCGAGTCGAAGGCCTTCCAGAGGATCTCGTCCTTGCTGAAGAACCCGCTGAAGAACGGGAAGCCGGCAATGGCCGCGGTGGCCAGCAGATAGGTGGTCGCGGTGATGGGCATGAGGCGCCGCAGGCCGCCCATGCGCCGCATGTCCTGCTCGTGGTGGCAGCCCAGGATCACGCTGCCGGACCCCAGGAAGAGGCAGGCCTTGAAGAAGGCGTGGGTCATCAGGTGAAAGATCCCGACCCACCAGGCCCCCACCCCCACCGCCAGGAACATGAAGCCCAGCTGGCTCACGGTGGAGTAGGCCAGGACCTTCTTGATGTCGTGCTGGAACAGGCCGATGGAGGCCGCGAAGAGGGCCGTCAGGGCCCCGATGCTGGCCACCACGGTCATCGCCCCCGGGGAGAGGCTGAAGAGGAAGTGCATCCGGGCCACCAGGTAGACCCCGGCCGTGACCATCGTGCCGGCGTGGATCAGCGCCGAGACCGGCGTCGGACCCGCCATCGCGTCCGGAAGCCAGACATAGAGCGGGATCTGGGCGGACTTTCCCGTGGCCCCGACGAAGAGCAGCAGGCACACCAGGGTCACCAGGGAGAGGCCCAGGACCTTGCGCTGCACCAGCAGGTCCCGCCTCGAGGGGTCCTGGAGCAGCTGCTCGATCTCCCGGAAGGTCACCGAGGTGGGCGGCAGGGGCTCCAGGTGCCCCGCCACGTCCGGGGAGCCCGGGCGATCGGCCGGGGGCACCGGCCGCGCCGGCGTGGTCATGAGGCCGAAGAACAGCAGGAAGACGCCCAGCGTGAAGCCGAAGTCCCCGATCCGGTTCACCACGAAGGCCTTCATGCCCGCCTTCGCCTTCTCCCGGTCCCGCCACCAGAACGAGATCAGCAGGTAGGAGCAGAGGCCGACCCCCTCCCACCCCACGAACATGAGCAGCAGGTTGTCCCCGAGGACCAGCACCAGCATCGCGAAGAGGAAGAGGTTCAGGTAGGCGAAGAAGCGCCAGTAGGCCGGGTCGTCCTTCATGTAGCCGGTGGAATAGACGTGGATCAGGGTCCCGACGAAGGTCACCACCAGGGCCATCACTGCCGAGAGGCGGTCCATCTGGAAGGCGACCTCCGCCCGCAGGGGAGGGATGTCCAGCCAGGCCCAGAGGGAGTCGTGGAGCACGGTGCCGGGATCCCCGAACCACAGGACCAGGAAGCCCCAGATCGCCACGACGGTGCTCGCGGCCGGGAGGATCACCGCCGGCAGGTGCACCGCGGCCCGACCGAAGCGCCGCTGGGTCCACCAGCCCTGGGTCCCGTTCCAGAAGGCCCCCAGCAGCGGCAGGAGCGGGATCCAGAACAGCGGGAAGTCCTTCAGGATCGGGTGGTGCACGGCGTCCCTACTCCTTCATCCGGTCGGCCCGGGAGGCATCCACGGACCGCATGGCCCGGAAGACCTGCAACACGATGGCGAGGGCCACGACGGCCTCCGCCGCCGCCAGCACGACCCCGAAGACCCCGAAGACCTGGCCGTCGATCCCCCGACCGAAGCGGCTGAAGGCCACGAGGTTCAGCAATCCGGCATTCAGGACCAGCTCCACGCCCATCAGGATCGCCACGGCGTTGCGGCGGGTCACCATCGTGTAGAGGCCCAGGGCCAGCAGCACCGCCGACAGGAACATCAGGTGGGGCAGGCCGACGCTCATCGTCCCTCCTCGGAAGGCCGTTCCTCGGGATCCCGGCGCCACCCGCGGGCCAGGTTCACCGCTCCGACCAGGGCCGCCAGCAGCAGCACCGAGACGACCTCGAAGGGCAGCACGAAGCGCCCCAGCAGGGCGTCCCCGATGGGGGCCACGGTGGGATCCGCTGGCGACTCGATGCCGAGGGGCATCCGGAAGGCCAGGCCCAGGGCCGGAATCAGCACCGCCAGCAGCACCAGCAGTCCCCCGATCGGGCGATGGCTCGGGTTGTCGGTCCCGACGCGACCGATGCCCGAGGTGAGCATCACCGCGAAGAGCACGAGCACCGAGATGCCGCCCACATAGACCAGCAGTTGCACGACGGCCATGAGGTCCGCCTGGAGCAGGGCGTAGATCCCCGCCATGCCGAAGAGGGCCGCGAAGAGCGAGAAGGCGCTCCGGACCATGTGCCCCGAGAGGGCCACCCCCGCCGCCCCGGCGATGGTCAGCAACGCCAGGCCCCAGAAGGCCAACGTGGGCACCGTGCCGGTCATGGCTTCCCCTCCCCGGACGACGGGTCGCCCTGGCCAGCGCGGCGGTCCCTCGCCGGAGGGGACATCACCGGGCCCAGGCCCGGGAGGACCTCCCGGAGGATCTCCCCCCGGGGGCGCCGGGGCGGGGCCTCTCCCGCCTTGTGGCGGGCCACCGGAACCGGCTCCCGGACGAAGTGCAGGGTCAGTTCCGAGATGTCCTGGCGAGCCGCCTCGAACTGGTTCGAGTGGGCCAGGGCGTCGAAGGCGCAGGACTCGGAGCACAGGCCGCAGTACATGCACCGCGAGATGTCGATGTCGAATCGGGTCAGGCGCCGGACGGCGTCCTCTCCCTTCTCGATGGAGATGGAGATGCACTGGATCGGGCAGGTCTTCTCACACTGGAGGCACCCGGTGCACAGGCGCAGGTCCACCTCCAGGATGCCCCGGTAGGCCTCGGGGAGCGTCTCGGGCACCGGGACCTCCACCTTGTCGGGGTACTGGATCGTGTAGGGCCTCCGGAAGGCCCAGGACAGCGTCACGGCGAGTCCCTCGAGGATCGAGGAGGCCGTGCGGACGATATGGCCGACCCAGCCCCGGACCCCGCCGGGGTTCCCGGGGGTCACGGCAGGCGGTAGGGCGGATACCATGGGTCCTTCCCCTCCAGGCGGCGATAAGGCTCCCGGTCGGCCAGGTAGGCGGCCCGAGCCTTCCGGACATAGGCGATGATCAGCCAGAGGCCCAGCCCCAGGGAGACGGCCCGAAGGAACCAGTCCACCGGGGACCCCTCGGGAACCAGGGCCACCAGCACCAGCACCCCGGCGGACCCCAGCAGGGCCAGCGGCACCAGGTATTTCCAGCAGACGATCATCATCTGGTCCACCCGGAGCCGGGGCAGCGTCCACCGGATCTGGATGGCGAAGAGGACCAGCATCGAGGCCTTCCCGGCGAAGACCAGGAAGGACAGGGCCTGCCACCCGGCGAAGGCCCACCCCGTGGACTGGTCGATCACCTCGGGCCGGACCCCCGGAATCTGCCAGCCCCCCAGGAATCCCACGGTGGCCAGCGATGCGATGACCCAGAGGTTGCCCCACTCGGCGAACATGAACCACAGAAAGCGCATGCCCGAGTACTCGACGTGGTAGCCCGCCACCAGTTCGCTCTCCCCCTCCGGGAGGTCGAAGGGGGTGCGGTTGTTCTCTGCGAGGGACGCCGCAAAGGAGACGAAGAACATCCCGAACAGGAGGGGATTCCGGAACAGCAGCCACTCCCAGGGCCAGCCTCCCTGGGCCCGGACGATCCCCTGCATCGAGAGCGTGCCGGTGGCCAGCACCACGGCCAGGAGGGAGAAGGCCGAGGGGATCTCGTAGGAGACCAGCTGGGCGGCGCTCCGGATGCCCCCGAAGAGGGCCCACTTGTTGTTGGACCCCCATCCGGCCATCAGGATCCCCACCACCACCAGCCCCGAGATGGCGATGAGGTAGAGCAGTCCCACCGACAGGTCCGTCGCCACCAGGTGGGCCCCAAAGGGCAGCACCACGAAGGTGGCCATGTAGCCCCCGAAGAACAGGTACGGGGCGAACAGGAACAGGGGCCGGTCGGCCGCCGCCGGGACGATGTCCTCCTTCAGGAAGGACTTCAGGCCGTCGGCGAGCCACTGGAGGACCCCCTGGGGACCCACGCGGTTGGGCCCGATCCGGGACATCACCCGGCCCGCCACCCGGCGCTCCCACCAGGTGACCGGTCCGGCGAAGAAGGCAATGAAGACGAAGGCCAGCAGGGCCGCCCCCAGCATCACCGCCAGGGCCGGCAGGACGGCCCCCGTCTCCCCCGGGAGGTTCAGCCAGGACTGGAGCCGCTGGGCAATCAGGCGGAGCATCAGCGGTCCACCTCCGGGGCAATCACGTCCAGGGACCCGATCAGGGCGATGATGTCGGCGACCATGAGCCCCGGAGAAAGGGATTCGATGGCCGGCATCGCCGTGAAGCACCCGGTCCGGATGCGCACGCGCTCGGGGCGCTCCGTCCCGTTGGACACCACGTAGAAGCCCGCCTCGCCCCGGGGGGCCTCCACCCGCCCGTAGGCCTCCCTGGCCGGGGGCTTCAGCACCCGGGGCACCTTCGCCCGGAACTCCCCATCCGGGATCCGGGCGATGGCCTGCCGGAGGATCCGAGCCGACTCCTGCATCTCCAGCATCCGCACCATGAACCGGTCATAGGCGTCGCCGACGGTCCCCCGGAAGCCCCGGCCCACCGGGACGTCGAACTCCAGTTCCGGATAGACCGAGTAGGGCTCGTCCCGCCGGAGGTCCCACCGCACCCCGGACCCCCGGAGGTTGGGGCCCACCAGCGAGAAGGACATCGCCGCCTCGGCGGGCATCACCGCGATGTTCGCGAGCCGGTTCACGAAGATCTCGTTGCTGCCGATCAGGCGGTCGAACTCCCCCAGCATCGGCTCGAAGTGGTCGAGCCACTGGAGGGTCCGATCCAGCGTCTCCCGGTCGATGTCCCGGGCCACCCCGCCGATGCGCATGTAGGTGTATGTGAGCCGGGCGCCGCAGATGCGCTCCATGAGGTCGTTGATGTACTCCCGCTCCCGGAGCCAGTGCACGAAGGGCGTGAAGGCTCCCAGGTCCATCGCCAGGGACCCGGTCCCGATCAGGTGGCTGGCGATGCGGTTCAGTTCCACCGCGATCACCCGCAGGAACTCCCCCCGGCGAGGGACCTCGACTCCCAGCAGGCGTTCGCAGGCCATCGCCCAGGCCTGGTTGGTCGCCATGCCCCCCAGGTAGTCCACCCGGTCCGTGTAGGGCATCGTCCCGGCGTAGGTGTTCATCTCGGCGATCTTCTCGATGCCTCGGTGCAGGTAGCCGACGTCGGGCGTGGCCTTCCGGACGATCTCCCCGTCGGTCTGGAGCAGGAAGTTCAGCACGCCGTGGGTCGCCGGGTGATGGGGCCCCATGTTCAGCAGCATCCAGCCGTCCTGCTCGGCGGCCTTGGGCCCGTGCATCGGCGGGGCCACCTCCCGGACCGGCACCACCCGGTCCCGGGCCGTGGGGATGCCGTGGTACTCCTCGGGCCGCTGGTAGTCCTTCCGGAGGGGATGGCCGACCCAGTCCTCGGGCATCAGCAGCCGCTTCAGGTTCGGGTGGCCGACGAAGTGCACGCCCACCAGGTCGAACTGCTCCCGCTCGAACCAGTTCGCCGCGTCCCAGAGGTCCGACACGGTGGCCACGACCGGGTTCTCCCGGGGCAGGCGGGTCTTCAGGGTCAGGGTGCGGTGCTGGGGCATCGACAGGCAGTGCCAGACGACGTCGATGGTCTCCGGTGGCCGGTCGATGGCCGTGATCAGTCGCAGCGTCTCCATCCCGAGGTCCTGGCGCGCGAACGCCGCCACCGCGTGGAGGACCTCGGGACGCACCTGCACGACCGGGTCCGTCGGGGACTCCTCGACGGCCACCACGGCATCGGGAATGGCCGCCGTGATCCGGGCGGCGAGATCGGCACCGGTCATGCCTTCCCCCGGACCTGCCGCAGCCACGGCTCCTTCCGGATCAACTGCTGCAGTTTCAGGATCGCATCGTTGAGGGCCTCGGGCCGCGGCGGGCACCCCGGGAGATAGAGGTCCACCGGGACGATGGAGTCCACCCCCGGCACCACCGAGTAGCCCCGCTGGAAGAGCCCTCCGCAACTGGCGCAGGACCCCATTGCGATCACATAGCGGGGCTCGGCCATCTGGGCGTAGATCAGCCGGACCCGGTCGGCCATCTTGTAGGTGATGGTCCCGGCCACGATCAGCAGGTCCGACTGCCGAGGGGAGGTCCGAAAGACCGCCCCGAATCGATCCATGTCCGTCCGGGGCCCGCCGGCCTGCATCAGTTCGATGCCGCAGCAGGCCGTCGCGAAGAGCAGGTACCAGATGGACCCCTCCCGAAACCAGTTCAGGAACTGGTCCACGGTGGTCGGGATCACGGTGCCGGGCATTGCGCTCCCCGGAGCACAGACCGGGGCCCCCGGCGCCTCGATTCGGTCGGGTGCATCAGGCATCGTCGCCCCTCTCGCCGTCCTTCCCCGGAGGAGGAAGGGTGCCCAGTTCCCGGATCCAGTCCAGGTCGCCGCGGCCCCAGAGCCAGGCCAGCGCGGCGACCAGCACCGCCAGGAACAGCAGGATCTCCACCACCGCGACGACCCCTCGACCCCCGGCGACCCAGGACCGCACCACCGCCGCCACGGGCCAGGTCAGGGCGATCTCCACGTCGAAGATCAGGAACAGCAGCGCCAGCTGGTAGAACCTGGGATTGAAGGAAAACCAGCCGCTCCCGATGGGCCGCTCGCCGCACTCGTAGGTCTGGTTCTTGATCGGGTCCGGGCGGTTCGGGCGCACGAGCCGGCCGAGTGCCATCGCGGCGCCCACGATGCCGAGGGCCGTCAGGAGGAACACGGCCACGACGGCGGCGTCGAACCGCACGGGGACCCTCCGGGCGCGAGCCGGGGCTCTTCTACCGATTCCGGGGGAAAAGGTCAAGGGAAACCGGACGAGCGGATTCCGAATTGCGCACGGGAGATTGCCCGAAGCGGGGGAAGGCTCCGCCCCTCCCCACGCGCCACGCACCGGTCGCGCCGCGTCCCCTTCCCCGCGCTTCGCGCGCGGCCCTCCGGACGCCACGCTCCAGCCTTCCAGGGACCATTGCCCCAGGGGCGCCGGTGCGATAGTTGTTGGACGGCGACAGCCGATGGAGGACAGGATGGCCGGCAATCTGTTGATCGGGCAGTCGGGAGGACCGACGGCCGTCATCAATGCATCCCTGGCGGGGGTCCTCGACGAGGCCCGGCGACACCCGCAGATCAGGCGACTGCTGGGCATGCGGTGGGGCATCCAGGGCCTCCTGGAGGAGGACCTCGTCGACCTTGGAGCGGAAGACGCCCGGACCCTGGCCCTGCTCCGGGCGACGCCATCGTCGGCCCTGGGGTCCTGCCGCCTGAAGGTCCAGGACGAACATCTGCCCCGGATCCTGGAGGTGTTTCGCCGCTACGACGTTCGCTACTTCTTCTACATCGGGGGGGACGACTCCCAGAACACCACCCACCGGGTGGTTCGCTACTGCCTGGACCAGGGCCACGAGGTCTTCGGCATCGGGATCCCCAAGACGGTGGACAACGACCTCTTCGGTACGGACCACACCCCGGGGTACGGGTCGGCGGCGCGCTATGTGGCCCTCTCGATGCAGCAGGGCGGACGGCTGGCCCGGGACATGCAGAAGGTGGACCCGGTGCTGGTCTACCAGGCCGTGGGACGGGACGCCGGATGGCTCGCGGCGGCAGCGGCCCTGGCCCGGGAGGAGGAGGGGGACCCGCCCCACCTGATCTACGTTCCCGAAGTGCCTCTCTCCCGGGAGCGGCTGCTCCGGGACGCCGAGGACTGCCTGTCGCGCCACGGCTTCGTCGCCATCTCGGTCGGGGAGGGCGCCGCCTGGGAGGGCGGCGACCCCGTGTCCGGCACGACGGTCCGGGACCGCTTCGGCAATCCCGAGTTCGGGGCCACCGGGGGGAGCAGCGCCGCGATGGTGATCAAGACGATCCTCTGCAACGAACTCGGGATTCGGGGCGAGTTCCAGGTGGTCGAGTCGCTGCAGATGGCGGCCCAGGACCGGGTCTCGGAGGTGGACCGGGAGGAGGCCTTCGAGGTGGGGCGGGAGGCGGTCCGGCTGGCCGTGGCGGGACGGACCGGACGCATGGTGGCCATGGAGCGGGAACCCGGGCCCGCCTACCGGGTCCGGTACGTGGACGTGCCCCTGACCCGGGTCAACGAGGGCAAGCAGCGGATGCCGGAGGCCTTCCTGGACCGCGATCGGTCCTTCGTCACTGAGGCGTTCCTTCAATACCTGCGGCCCCTGGTCGGGGGCCCCCTCCCTGCGATGGCCCGACTCCGGGGGGTCCGGGCCACGCCGGGGCCCTGAGCGGAGGCGCCATGGCCCGGAGGCCGATCCTCCTGGTGGTCGTGATCGGGTGGCCGGCCCTCGCCGGGTGCCGGCCGGAGGAACGGCCCTTGCCGGTTCGGCCCCCCGCCGGAGGCAGCGCCTGGGAGGAGCAGATGGACGCCCGTCGCCGGATGGTGGAGACCCAGATCGTGACCCGAGGAGTCCGAGACCCCCGGGTGATCGCAGCGATGGAGCGGGTGCCCCGACACCGGTTCGTCCCGCCGGGGATCCAGCACGAGGCCCATGACGACCACCCCCTGCCCATCGGCCAGGGGCAGACCATCAGCCAGCCCTACATCGTCGCCGCGATGACCGAGGCCCTGGGCGTGGGTTCCGGGGCCCGTGTGCTGGAGGTCGGCACCGGGTCCGGCTACCAGGCGGCGGTGCTGGCAGAGGTGGTCGGTCCCGAGGGACAGGTCTTCTCCATCGAGATCCTGGAGCCCCTGTCCCGCCAGGCCTCCCAGGTCCTCCGGGACCTCGGGTACGCCCAGGTGCACCTCCGCGTCGGGGACGGCTGGTTCGGCTGGCCCGAGGCCGCTCCCTTCCAGGGCATCCTGGTCACCGCGGCCCCGCGGGAGGTGCCGCCGGCGCTGCTGGATCAACTGGCCGTCGGCGGGGTGCTGGTGGCCCCCATCGGCGAGGGCGTCCAGGACCTGGTGCGCATCCGCCGGACCGACCAGGGTCTCGAACGGGAGGTCCTGATGGGAGTCCGGTTCGTCCCGATGACCGGCGGAGCCCGCTAGGGACCGAAGGATCGTGCCCGGTCCCTCGCCGGATGCGGTCCTGAGGTCAGAACAACAAGTCCCCAGGCCGGCGAGGGATGACGGGGGCAGCACGGTTGCCAGGGTCCCCCGGTCGGTCTAGAATCCGCTGGCTTTCGGGCCTGGCAGGAGGTGTCCCATGGCGCGTCGGTTCGGCTTCATGCTCGCGGTGGTGCTGCTGGTGCCGGTGGCCTGCAGGAAAGAGGCCCCGAAGACGACGGAGAAGGCCGCGGCGGCCGAGGGCGGACCCGTGGCCCGAGTCAACGGCAAGGAGATCCCCCGGGCGGCATTCGACGCCGAGATGAACAAGATCACCCAGGGCGGGACCCGGCAGATCCCCGAGGACCGCCTCCGGAAGATCCAGGAGAACGTCGTCAACCGCCTGATCGAGGAGGAACTGCTGGCCCAGGAGATTGCCCGACAGGGCATCCAGGTCACCGAGGCGGAGATCGACGCCGAGTTCGAGAAGTACCGAGGAAGGTTCAAGAGCGAGGAACAGTTCAACTCCTACCTGACCCATGGGAAGACCTCCATCGAGGAGATCCGAGCCCGGCTCCGATCCTCCCTGGCCCTCACGAAACTGCTGCAGAAACTGGGCAAACTGGACGTCCCTGACGAGGAGGTCCGGCAGGCCTACCAGACGGGAATCAAGATGTACACCGAGCCGGAGCAGGTGCAGGCCCGGCACATCCTGATCAAGGTCGCCGAGAATGCCCCTGCGGACCAGGTGGACGCGGCCCGGAAGAAGGCGATGGAGGCCCTCAAGAAGGTCCGGGGCGGAGAGGACTTCGGGAACGTGGCCCGGGCGATGTCCGATGACGCGATGTCGAAGGAGAAGGGAGGGGACCTGGGCTTCTTCCGCAAGGGCGTGATGGTCCCGAAGTTCGAGGAGGCGGCCTTCGCGCTGCAGCCCGGCGAGATCACGAAGGAGCCGGTGCGGACACCCTTCGGATTCCACATCATCCAGGTGACCGACCGGAAGGCCGAACGGGTGAAGCCCTTCGAGGAGGTCCAGGACCAGATCCGGGAGAGCCTGCGCAACCGCAACACCTTCAAGGCCCGGCGTGAACTGGTGGAGCAGCTTCGAAGGGACGGGAAGGTCGAGATCCTGATCCCCGGACTGGACCAGCCGGCCCCGACGGCCGCCCCGGCGGCGGCCCCGGCATCCCCGGCTCCCGCGACCCCACCGGCACCTCCGCCGTCGGCCCAGTAGGCCCTGTCCGGCAGGACCGTTCCAAGGCATTCGCAGGAGGGCATGATGGCGGCACGAAGCGGTCTGGAACTGCAAGAGCCCCTGGTGTTCGAGCGGGGGGCGCCGGGACGACGGGGCGTGGAGTTTCCCGGGGGAGAGGTGCCGGAGGCCGAGGACCTCCCGGAGCCCCTGCGGCGGACCTCCCCACTGTCGATCCCGGAGGTCTCGGAACTGGAGGCCGTGCGCCACTTCACGCGCCTCTCCCGGATGAACTACGCGGTGGACCTGGGGATGTACCCCCTGGGGTCCTGCACGATGAAGTACAACCCCAAGGTCTGCGAGGAGATGGCCTCCTTGCCAGGCTTCACGGGGATCCACCCCCTGGCCCCCGACGCCCTGGTCCAGGGCGCCCTGGAGGTCTTCGTGCAACTGGAGGCCGCCCTCGCGGAGGTCTCGGGCATGAGCGCCGTCTCGCTGCTGCCGGCGGCTGGCGCCCATGGCGAATGGACCGGCATCAAGGTGATCCGGGCGGCCCTGGAGGCCCGGGGAAATCCCCGGAAGAAGGTCCTGATCCCCGACACGGCCCACGGGACCAACCCCGCCTCGTCGGCCCTCCACGGCTACCAGGTCGTGCCCCTGAAGAGCAGCGAGGAGGGGGTCCTCGACCCCGAGACCGTCGCGGCAGCCATGGACGACGAGACCGCCGCGATCATGATCACCAACCCCAACACCCTCGGCCTGTTCGAGCGGCACCTCCCGGAGGTGGCCCGGATCGTCCACCAGCGGGGCGGCTTCGTCTATGGCGACGGGGCCAACCTGAATGCCCTGATGGGGAAGGTCCGGCCCGCCTGCCTGGGCATCGACGTGATCCAGTTCAACCTCCACAAGACCTTCAGCACCCCCCACGGCGGCGGCGGTCCCGGCAGCGGCCCGGTGGGCGTCGTGGAGGCCCTGGCGCCCTTCCTGCCGATTCCCCGGGTGGTGCGCCGGGAGGATGGCACGCTGGCCCTCTCGGAGGACTTCCCCCAGAGCATCGGACGGGTGCGGTCCTTCCAGGGACAGTTCCTGGTCATGGTCCGGGCCCTGACCTACATCCTGGCCCTGGGAGGGGACGGGCTCAAGCGGGTCGCCGAGCGGGCCGTGCTCAACGCGAACTACCTCCGGGTCCGCCTGCAGGACCACTATCACCTGCCGTTCCCCCGAACCTGCATGCACGAGGTCGTCTTCAGCGACCGGGGCCACAAGAAACAGGGCGTCGAGACGATGGACGTCGCAAAGCGCCTGATCGACAAGGGCTTCCATCCCCCGACGGTCTATTTCCCGCTGAACGTCCACGGGGCCCTCATGATCGAGCCCACCGAGACCGAGGACCTGGGCACGCTGGATGAGTTCGTGAAGGCGATGACGGAGATCGCCGAGGAGATCCGCCAGGACCCCGATTCCCTGCACCACGCCCCGGCGCTGACCGCGATCCAGCGCCCCGACGAGGTGACCGCCGCCCGCCAGCCGGTGCTGACCTGGCAGCCGGGGCCCACCCGATGACCCGCTCCCGGTGGCTCCGGGGGCTGCCGTGGCTGCTGGTCTCTGTGGCCCTGTGCTGGAACCTCTCGAACGGATCGCTGCTGTCCAGCGACGATGCCATCTATGCCCAGGCGGCCCGGGAGGCCCTCGAGGCCGGACGGTGGCTCGACGTGACCTGGCAGAGGCGTCCCCTCTTCGAGAAGGGCCCGGTGCTGTTCTGGGCCCTGGAGGGGGCGATGGCCCTCCTGGGGCCCTCGGACCTCGCGGCCCGGGTCCCGGGGGTGCTGGCGGGGCTGCTGCTGCTGATGGCCGTGCACCGCATCGGGACCCGCCTGGGGGCCCGGGAGCGGGAGGCGTGGGTCGGGGCGGGGCTGGTGCTGGCCACCAACCTGTTCTACCTGAACGCCCGCCGGCCCATGACCGATGTCCCGGGGGCCATGCTGGCCCTGTGGGGGCTCGCGTGGTTCCTGGAGGGGTCCCGGCGGGGAGTCGTGGGAGCCGGCATCCTGCTGGGACTGTCGCTGCTGACCAAGGTGATTGCCCCCTTCCCGGTCGTGGTGGCGCTGTTGCTGTTGCAGGCCGACCGGAGGTTCCGGGGTCCGGGGCGGCTGGCGGCGACGCTGGGCATCATGCTGGCGGTCGCGCTGCCCTGGCACCTGGCCATGATGGCCCGCCACGGCGACGCCTTCCTGTCCACCTACGTGGGATACCACCTGCTGCACCGGGCCGCCGAGGCGGTGGTGGGGCCCGGGCCGGAGGTCTATGCCGGCTGGGTCGTCGATCGGGAAGGCCCGGCAGGGCTGCTGGCGGGACTGGTCCTGGCCGCCATGGCGGTCCTGGCGTTCCGGGGACAGGGCCTGGCCCGGCTCGCGTTGGCCCTGACGGCAGGAGGGGCCCTGCCGCTGCTGGTGGCCCGCACCGCGCTGCCCCACTACCTGGTGGCCCTGCTCCCGGGCATCGGCCTCGCGGCCACCGCCGTCGCGATGGAACTCCGAGGGTCCGGGTCCGGGAAGGTTGGAGCCCCGGGAGGGACTCCCGGCCGGTGGATCCCCTGGGCGGCCGTGGCGACCCTGGGGCTGTCGGTATTCCTGTGGACCAACGCCCGGGACCTCCAGGACCCGGACTACGCCCCCGACAGCCGGGACCTCTGCGAGGCCCCGCCTCCGGGGGACCGGAGGCTGGTCGCCACGGTGGACCTCCATGACCCGGCCCTGGTCTGGTATTGCCAGCGCCCCATCCGGTTCCTGGCCCTGGACCCGAGATTCCATCAGGCCACCCGGGGCATCCCGATGCTCCAGGGAGTCGTGGTCCCGGCCACTCCCCGGGTCCTCCGGGAGGTGGCCGCCAAGGGAGGACTGCTGGTCACCGTTCCCGACCGCCTCCCGGCCCTGGCCCGGGCCGCCGGGGCCATCGGCCTCCGGGTCCAGGTGCAGCGGGAACGTCCCCGCCGGGTGGTCCTCTCCCTGGAGGCCGTCGCAGGCGCCATTCCCTCCCGGGAGACCCCTCCCCTCGGCGACGAGGAGCCCAACGACCCCTCGGAGGACCGCCGGCCCTGACCGGCCGTCGCCCGGGCGATGGGGGGCCGGGTTCCCGGGGCTTCCCGAGGTCGTCCCTGGACGGCCGATCGCCAGAGAACCCGTGCATGACGGACCACCTGGCGCCAGGGTCCCGGCCATCCGGCAGTGCCACCGGGGACGGACTTCCCGTACACTGGGGGCTCCCGGGGCCCCCTCGCCGGGCCGCCCCGGATGACCAGCCAGGAGGATCGACCATGTTTGACTTCGAGTTCCACAATCCGACCCACATCGTGTTCGGCCGGGACCGCCTGGGACGCATCGACCGCCTGGTGCCCGCCGATGCCCGGGTGCTGGTGACCTGCGGCGGCGGCAGCGCGGTGCGCAGTGGCCTGATCAGCCGGGTGAAGGAGGCCCTGGGCCGGCGGTTCGTCCGGGAGTTCGGCGGGATCGAGCCCAATCCCCAGTTCGACACCCTGATGAAGGCCGTCGCGGAGGTGCGGGCCCACGCCATCGACTTCCTGCTGGCCGTCGGTGGCGGGTCCGTGATCGACGGCACCAAGTTCGTGGCCCTGGCGGCCCACTTCGAGGGTGACCCGGCGACGCTCCTGGGCCAGCGGAACGTCACCTCCGCGATGGTGCCGCGCGTCCTCCCTCTCGGTACCGTGCTGACCCTGCCTGCCGCCGGGTCCGAGATGAACAGCGGCGCCGTGATCAGCCGCGGCCGCGACAAGCTGCCGGTCCTGAGCTCCCTGACCTTTCCCCGCTTCTCGATCCTGGACCCGTCCCTGACCTTCTCGCTGCCGGCCCGACAGGTGGCCAACGGCATCGTGGACGCCTTCGTGCACACCACCGAGCAGTACCTGACCTACCCCGTCGGGGCGATCCTCCAGGACCGGATGGCCGAGGCGATCCTGGCCACCCTGATCGAGATCGGGCGAAAGTCCATCGACCGACCGGACGACTACGACATCCGTGCCCAGCACGTCTGGACGGCCACGATGGCCCTCAACGGCATCATCGGGGTCGGGGTGCCCCAGGACTGGGCGACCCACATGATCGCCCACGAACTGACGGCCCTGTTCGGCATCGACCACGGGCAGTCGCTCGCGATCGTGCTCCCGAGCCTGTTGTCGGTGCGACGCCAGCAGAAGATCGCGAAACTCGTCCAGTACGCCGATCGCGTCTGGGGCATCCGGGAAGGAACGGACCTCGAGAAGGCCGACGCCGCCATCGCCTCCACCCGGGCCTTCTTCGAGTCCCTGGACGTGCCGACCCGCCTGTCGGCCTACGGGATCGGGGCCGACCGGATCCCCGAAGTCCTGGACCAGTTGCAGGCCCACGGCATGGTCGCCCTGGGGGAGCATCGGGACATCACCCCGGAAGTCGCCGCCGAGATCCTCCAGAGGGCCCTGTGAGGGACACAACGCCGGGTTTGCGCAGCGCACGGAGGGCATGATGATGGGGACATCGACCCCGGAACAGGTGCTGGGGGTCCGCAGGGGACGGGTCCTGACTCCATCGGGATTCGTCGAGGCGGACATCCGGATCGACGAGGAGGGGACCATCGTGGCCGTGGACCCCGGGGCCTGCGAGGGCCTGCCGGAGGACCTGGTCCTGGACGCCGACGGGCGGGAGGTCCGCCCGGGGGCCATCGACGTCCACGTCCACGTGGATGAGATCCAGGGACGATTCGTCAGCCGGGAGGAGTACCTGGACGCCGCCAGCGTCGCCCGGAGAGGCGGCGTGACCACCATGGCCATGTTTGCGACGGCCCGCCGAGGCCAGTCGATCCGGGAGGCCCTGGTGGATCGCGAGAGGGACGTGCTGAACTTCACCTGGCATCCGACCCACTGGACCTGGCACCTGACGCCCCGGGCCTGGGGCCCCGGGACCTGGAAGGACCTGGAGGAACTGGCGGGTCTGGGACTGACCCGGGTGAAGATCTACACCACCTACCGGCGCCAGGGGCTCCAGGTGTCCTACGATCGGCTCCGGAAGATCCTGCCGCGGCTGGCGGGACTGGGCATCACCGCCCTGGTCCACTGCGAGGACCCGGAGGTGCTGGCCCGGGCCGATGGGACGGTGCCGCCCGATGCCCGGCCCTTCGACCATGCCCGGCTCCGGCCTCCTGAGGCAGAGACCACGGCGATCCAGAACGTCGCGGCGCTGTCCCTGGCGACCGGGTGCGCGGTGCACGTGGTCCATGTGACGCTGCCGGAGTCGGTGGACGTCCTGTTGCACTTCCGGGAGATGGGCGCCCCCCTGACCTGGGAGACCGGCATGCACTACCTGTGCTTCCCGGAGAACGTGCTCCGTTCCGAGGGCTCGGAAGTGCTGCTGTGCACGCCGCCATTTCGCCACGAGCGGGCCGTGGAGGGACTTCGGGAACGGGTCGCCCGAGGACAGGTGGACCTGCTGGCCTCCGACCACTGTCCCTTCGAACTGGACGACAAACTGGCGGGAGACGGAGACCCCCGGCGCACCCCGATGGGAATCCCGGGTGTGGGAGCCACCGCCCCCGTGGCGATGGAACTGCTGGAACGGAAGTGGGCCCTCCTGTCACCCCAGGGGCTCCAGCGGATGCTCTCGGAGGCCCCGGCGCGCCTGCTGGGCCTGTGGCCCCGGAAAGGAGGAATCCTGCCGGGGTCCGACGCGGACCTCGTGGTCTGGGAGGAACGGCAGACCGTCGCCTGCGGCGCCTACTGGCCCGAGGTCATGGACCCATGGTCCATGATCCCGATCGGCCGGGTCCCGAGCCACGTGCTGCTCTGTGGACAGCCGGTCCTCTGGGACGGCCAACCGCTCCAGGAGGACGCCGGATGGCCCCTGTGGGACAACCGGTTCGTGCTGGAGCAGATGGAAAACCCATGAGCACGCGAGGCGATTCTGGACCTGTCAGAGGCAGGTGGAGGCCGTGACAGAGGGCTGGCCGAAACGGGGGGTCCCGGCCTGGCAGGTCTCCCCGGGCAGGCAGTCGTCATCCAGCACGCACTTCGCGACGCAGCGCCCCTCACCCCCATCGCTGACACAGAAGGTCCCGGGGGCCCCCGTCTGGTCCGGACAGGTCCTCGTGCAGGCCAGCGTGCACCGTCCTGGTCGGTCCGGGCCCGCCTCGTCCAGGTCGCAGACGCTGCCCGCCACGCGGCAATCGACGTCCGACAGGCAAGGCCCGCCCAGGTATCCCCTCGACCCGGGCAGGCACACGTCGGCCCTCACGGTCGGCTGCGAGAACCGGGGCTCCTGGGGGTCCAGCGCGAACGCCGGATAGCGGGCACAGGAGGCGTTCAGCGGGCCCGACTTGAGCGTGCAGATCCCCCGCCCGGAGTCCTCGGGGTCGGCCACGCAGAAGGACTCGGGATACCCCCAGCGGTCCAGGGGGCAGAGGCGGGTACAGGCAGCCGTGCAGAACCCCGCACCGGACCAGGGATTCCGGGCGCAACGCCCCCCGGGGAAGTTGCAGTCGCCGTCCTGGCGGCACTCCGAGAGCAGCCACCGGTCCGGCAGGTCCACGGCGCTCCCGTCAGGGCGCCGCTCCACCGACCGTTGCACCCGGACCGGCACCTTCTTGCCCCGGCACCGGGCCGTCAGTTCCAGCACGTCGGCCGCCTCCATCCGGATGCAGCCGTGGGAGACGAAGCCCCGCTTGAGGCGTCCCCCCGAGGGCTCGGTGTAGGCATCGATGGGCCCGTGGATCGCGTAGGCCAGGGAGGGCGCCCCCTCCAGGCGCAGGAAGGGGAGGCCCGCGAAGACCGGGACCTGCTTGCCGGTGTCCGGGTCCTTCCACCAGTACTTGCAGCGGTAGGCATATCCCCAGGGCTGGGCCTTCCGGGAATCGGGGACCTCCTGCACCAGGGGCTTGTCCAGGCGCAGCCAGAACCGGAGGTCGGGCCGGCTCAGGGAGGTCGGGGTCAGCGAAACGCCGTTCCGGATCGCCCCGGGACCGATGGGAAAGACCTTCTCGAAGCCGGTGGTGGCGTCGAAGAGGCGCAGCGTCAGCCCGTCCAGCGACACGACGATCTCGGGATTCGGCAGCACCGGCAGGTCCGGCAGCGCCTTGCAGGTCAGCGCGGCGCCCCAGGACCCGTCCTCCTTCAGGTCGTCGATCTCCCCGATCCCCAGTTCCTCCTCGGGGTCCGCCTCCCCCTCGGCGGGGTCCGCCCCTTCGCAGGACCAGACCATGGCCGCCACGACCCCCAGGACCAGGCCCCGAAATCCCCGCCGAAGGCCCCACCGATCCAGGCGATCCATCGCGCCTCTCCTCCATCGAAACGGGGGCCGTTTCTACTCGATCACCCCACTGGTTTCAACTCCCGGGGGCGGTCGTTTCAGGAAGTGATGGCGGGGCGTCGCGATGGCCGCGCGTCAGTCGGCGGGGAAGGCGGTCCAGCCGGCGGTCCAGTCCTCGTCCCCCATGGCGCCGACCCAGGTCGCGGCGGTGTCGAAGAACCCGTCGTTCGGGGGCGTCGCGCCGCCTCCATCCCCGGCTTCCGGGGGTGTTCGCGCACGCGCTGCGGGTTCCGGACCTCGCAGCATCCGGCGAGGCGACGCCTCAGGCCACCCAGAGGCCGACCAGGCGGGTCGCCGCCGCCACCGCCAGGGCGATGCCCGTGCTCAGCAGCACTCCCACCGTGGTCCACCGGGGCCCCACCTCCCGCACCTGGGCCGCCAGCGTCGAGACGCAGGGAACATAGAAGGTCAGGAACAAGGTGAACGTGAGCAACTGCACCGGGGTCATCACCTCCGCCGGGTGCTGCGTCCCCAGGGCCTGGAACGTCATCACCAGCGCCAGTTCCTTCCGAAGAATTCCGAAGAAGAGGGTCACCCCCACGGCCTCCGGGAGTCCCAGCAGGCCCGTCGTCACGGGCGCCAGGACCCGATTGACCCCCTGCTCCACCCCCATCCACTCCAGCAGCCCCAGGACCATCGAGGCCGCCACCAGGATCGGCCAGGCCTGGACCAGGAACTCCCGCACCCGGAACCATACCTTTTTCGCAACGGCCCCGAGAGGCGGCAGCCGATAGGGGGGAATGTCCATCAGCAGCCCCGTGACCTGTCCCGGGGCCAGGGCCGACATCCCCCGGGCCGCCAGGGCCGTCACCAGGATGTTGATCCCGTACACCCCGAGGGCCCACCAGGGCCCCATCGTGGCCCCGACCAGGGCCAGGATCACGACGGTCCGGGCCGAGCAGGCCGTCAGGGGAACCAGCAGGGCCGTCAGCACCCGGTCCCGGTGACTCTCCAGGATCCGCGTCCCGTAGATCCCTGGCACGTTGCATCCATACCCGAGGATCAGCGGAATCACGCTCTTTCCGTGCAGCCCGACCCGGTGCAGCAGCCCGTCCACCAGGAAGGCCGCCCGGGGCAGATACCCCACGTCTTCCAGCAGGGACAGGATCAGCAGCAGCGGCAGCAGGTAGGGCAACACGATGCCCACCCCTCCCGAGACCCCTTGCAGGAACCCCCGGATCAGGGAGGCCGACAGCCCCCTGTCCGCCCCCGGCACCGCCGCCTCCACGATCCGGTCGAAGGGCCCCGCCACGACCTCCGACAGGAAGTTCCCGAAATAGAAGGACACCCCGAAGAGCCCCGCAAAGACCCCGACGGCCAGCAGGAGACCCAGCACCGGGTGCATGATCCAGTCGTCCAGGCGCTCCCGTCGGGAACGGCGCCGCCGGGGACGCACGGTGGCCACCTTCTCGAAGAGGTCCACCGCCATGGCATGGCGGTGGCTCCCGAAGACCGTGTCCTCGGGCCAGCCGTGCATCTCGGCCAGCAACCGCCGCTCCCGGGCCGCCGCCTCCAGCAGCCCCGCCGACTCGGGATGCCCCCCGAGACGCTGCACCTCCCAGAAGTCTCCCTCCAGCAGCCGGATCGCCAGGGACCGGGGGGTCCTCCCAACCGACTCGGCCAGGCCCGGGGGCACCTCCGCCGCCAGGCGGCCCAGGGACTCCTCCACGTCCCGGTCGTAGGTCGGCGGCCGCCCGGACCCCGGCCGCATCGTCTGCCCCAGGGCCTTCAAGATCACCGCCACGACCCCCTTGCCCCGGGTCGCCACCGTCGGCACCACCGGCACCCCCAGGAGGGCCTCCAGGGCTGCCGGGTCCACCTCGACGCCCTTCCGGGCGGCCTCGTCCATCATGTTCAGGGCCACCACGGTCGGCAGCCCCATCTCCAGCACCTCCAGCAGCAACTCCAGGCTCCGGGAGAGCACCGAGGCGTCCAGCACGGCGATCACCGCGTCGGCCCGCCCCTGCTCCAGGAACCGACGGGTCACCTCCTCGGCCGCGTCCCGGGGGGTCAGGGAGTAGGTTCCAGGCAGGTCCACCACCTCCAGGGACTGCCCGCCCACCGAGACCAGACTCCGGGTGTAGCGGATCGAGGTCCCGGGGAAATTGCCCGTGTTGGCCTTGAACCCCGCCAGGGCATTGAAGAGGGTGCTCTTGCCGCAGTTGGGCTGACCCACCAGCGCCACGGACCGAACCCCCAGACGATCGGACCTGTCGTTCCTCAAGGAATCCTCCTGTCCCGCCTCAGTCGACCTCGAAGGCCGGGTGCTCGAACGAGAGGTAGGCGATGACCCCCACGGCCAGGTCCCTCCCGGCCCGGAAGTCCCGCCGGACCTGGAAGTCCAGCGATGCCGCCAGCCCCGGGACCACCTGGAGGCCCGATGGCCCATGGTCGATGGCGAACCGCACCCCGGGAGCGACCGTGACCCGCTGGACCCGCCGCCACCGGCCCTGGTCCGCCTCCTCCTGCGACTCGAAGAGGCCTTCCAGCAGCAGATTGAACCACGGCAACGGCTGCCCCACCAGGGCCACGCCGGCGGAGGGCTCCCAGAGGGTCCGGCGCGATCCCCCGGCAGCCGCCCCCGGCGTCACCGTGAGGCCCCCATTCAGGTGGACCACGACCCAGCGGCCCGCCTCGATGCTCAGGGGCAGGTTGCCCTGGACCCCGAAGACTCCCCGGGAGGTGCCCCGGGCCAGGGACCCCGTCGGGATCACGAGACTCAGCCGGGGAGCCAGCGCCACCGGACCGACGCCCCCCATCCCGACGGCCTGGTGTCGCCAGTTCACGAGCACCTCCGAGAGGGCCACCCCGTCGGCTCCCGGATCCCGGGAGAAGTTCAGGGTGATCGAGACCTGGTTCCGGTCCGTCGGGACCGGCCACTCGTCGGTGAAGGACAGGGACCATCCCCGGCTCCGGGGGTCCACCCCGAGGACCAGGATGTGCTGCACGACGCCGGGTTCCTGGTTGTAGGCCTCTTCCAGCACCAGGAGGTTGTCCCGGATCCGGGGCGTCGCCGGCGCCCCGTGGTCCTGGCCCCCACCGGCCCCCGCCGGAACCTCCTGGCCACCGGCGGCGCCAGGAAGCCACGCCATGGCCCAGAACGCCACTCCCAGGAGCCGGATTGGGCGGGTCATGCCATTCCCCCGAATCGGTCGGGGCCTATAATGAGAAACATTCTCATTTCAAGTCAAGTCGAGACCGAAATATCCTGTTTCTTCCGCGAGATGAACCTCAGAGAGTCTCGGAACCCCCGGGACTTCCGGCCGAACGCCAGACCACATTCCGGAGGGAGATCACGCAGGCAGGGGTTCCACAATCAGGGACCGGGCCATGCCCCGACCCAGAGCCAGACGCACCCCCGAGGAAGGCACCTCCACCAGCACCGGCCCGTGGAACGGAGCGGCCCGGATCACCCGGATCTCGTCCCCGGGGTGGATCCCCATCGCGGCGATGGCCGACGCGCACTGGCAGGCGCCGGGCCGTTCATGGCCCACCACCCGCACGCGGCTTCCGACCGGGGCCTCCGACAGCGTCATCCCGCCTTCCCCTCTCGACCCGACCGTGCTGATGATAAGGTTTCCCAACAGGCCTGGCAACCCGCCATCACGGCCTTCTGTCGCCGCGGCCCGGACAGGCAGTCGGGTGTCCCGGGCCCGCCGCCGGCGCTAGTCGTCCAGGCGCTGGATGTGGGCCCCCAGCTGGCGCAGCTTCTCGTCCACCGCCTCGTAGCCCCGGTCGATCTGGCGGATGTTGCGGATCTCGGACCGCCCCGAGGCCGCCAGGGCCGCGATCAGCATCGCCATGCCCGCCCGGACGTCGGGGCTGACCAGCGTGGTCCCATAGAGCCGGGACGGGCCCACCACGACGACCCGATGGGGGTCGCACAGGATGATCGACGCCCCCATGCCGATCAGCCCGTCCACGAAGAACATCCGCCCCTCGAACATCTTCTCGAAGAAGAGGGTCGTGCCGGCGGACTGGGTCGCGACCACGATGGCGATGGACATCAGGTCGGTCGGGAACTGGGGCCAGGGGGCGTCGTCCAGCTGGGGAATGGCCCCGTGGAGGTCCGGGACCACCCGCAACTGCTGGCGCCCAGGCACATGGACCCGGTCGTCCTGGAACCACATCTGGACGCCCAGTTTCTCGAAGACCTTGCGGATCTTGCGGAGTTCCTCGGGCCGGACGCCGTGAATCGTGAGGCCGTCGCCCATCACGGCCCCCAGTCCAATGAAGGACCCCACCTCCAGGTAGTCGGGACCGATCCCGTGGCGGGTGCCGTGGAGTCGGTCGACGCCCTCCACGGTCAGGGTGTTGGTGCCGATGCCGGAGATCCGGGCCCCCATGCGGTTCAGCATCCGGCAGAGGCCCTGGACGTGGGGCTCGCAGGCCGCGTTCTCGATCGTGGTGGTGCCTCGGGCGAGCACCGCTGCCATCACCGCGTTCTCGGTCCCCGTCACCGAGGCCTCGTCCAGGAACATCGCGGTCCCCTGGAGGCACTGGCCCGTCAGGCGATAGACGTCGGCCACCTCGAGCCGGGCTCCCAGGGCCGTCAGGGCATCGAAGTGGGTGTCCAGCCGACGCCGGCCGATCACGTCCCCGCCGGGCGGAGGCAGCACCACCCCGCCGCACCGGGCCAGCATGGGCCCCGCGAAGAGCACCGAGGCCCGGACCTGGCGGCAGAGGTCCCGGTCCAGGGCCATCCCCCGGACGTCCCTGGCCCGGAGGCGCAACACGTGGCGTTCCTGCCACTCGGTCTCGACCCCCAGGGCATCCAGGACCCGGACCATCACCTCCACGTCCTGAATGCGCGGGACGTTCTCCAGCAGCACCTCCTCCTCGGTCAGCAGGCACGCGGCCAGCGCCGGAAGGGCCTCGTTCTTGTTCCCCGAGGGGGTCATGTCCCCCGAGACCCGGTAGCCCCCCTCGATCAGGAAGCGGCTCATCCCTGTTCCTCCTGTTCCAGCCGGAACGTCCCTCCCCGGGCCCGGAAGACCCGGGCGCCCCACTCCTGATCCAGGCGGGCCGCGGCACTGGTGACGAAGGTCTGGCCCTGCCGTCGAGCCAGCATCCCCAGCACCCGCCGCTGGCGGTCCGGGTCCAGGTCCGCCAGGGCGTCGTCGAGCACCATCACGGCCTCCTCCCCGTATCGGTCCCGGTAGAGCGCCGCCTCGACGGCCTTCCACGCCACCAGCAGGACCTTGCGCTGACCCCGGCTGGCATTGCCCCGGGCCCGCAGCCCCTGGAGCACGACCTCCAGGTCGTCCGTGTGCGGCCCCGCCGTCGTGTGACCGGCGGCCCGGTCCACCTCGGCCCGCTGCCGAAGCCCCCGGAGCAGGTCCTCCCGGGAGGGGGTCCCCTCCCCGGCAAACCAGCGGCAATCGTAGCGCATCGACAGCCGGAGGTCCTCGCCGGCGTACTCCCGCAACGCATCGGGAAGCCGGTGCCCCATCTCCCGGACCAGGGCCAGCCGCCGGGCCGTCACCTCGGCCCCGGCCGTTGCCAGGGCCTCGTCCAGGGCCTCTCCCCACCGGGAGTCCCCGTTCTCCCCAGGATCCTTGAGGCGCCGGTTGCGCTCCTTCAAGAGCCGGGCATACTGGTTCAGGGGCCCCTCGGCCTCGGGGTCCAGCAGCCAGGCCAGGCGGTCCAGCAGCAGCCGTCGCCCCTCCCCGCCGCCCTCCAGGACCGCCGGGTCGTCGGGGGAGAGGCAGACCACCGAGAGGGCCTCCCGGACCTCCTTCCGAGACCGGACCCCCTTCCCATCCCGCCAGGCCCGCCGGTGCCCCTGCTCGATCCGGACCTCGATCTCCCGGGGTCCCGACGGCCCCATCACCTGGCAGGACAACCGGGCCCCAGGGCATCCCGCCCTGGGGAGGTCCTGGCTCCGGCTGGTCCGAAAGGATCGCAGCCAGGACAGGAAGGTGATGGCCTCCACCAGGTTGGTCTTCCCCTGGCCGTTGTCCCCGACCAGCAGATTCAGGCCGGGGGAGAAGGCCAGCGTCGCCTCCTGAATGTTCCGGAAGTCCTGGATGTCCAGCGAGACGAGGTGCATGGGACTCCCGCGGAGAGGGACCCGGATCCGCGGGGTCAGATGCGCAGGGGCATGATCAGTTGCAGCAGGCCCTCGTCCTGGAGACTCCGGATCAGGGTCGCGTTCTGGAGGTCCTTCAGGAAGAAGGCCACCGTCTGCCCCGGAAGGGCCTTCAGGGCCTCGAGCATGTAGCGGTTGTTGTAGCAGATCTCGAAGGTGTCCCCCTCGTAGGCGATGTCCATCTCGCTCCGGGCATCCCCCTTGTCGGGGTCCTGGGCCGACACGATCATCCGGCCCGACTCGATCCGAAGGCGCACCAGGGGCGTCCGGTCACTGCCGAGCACCACGACCGTCCGGTTCACCGCGTCGATCAGTTCGGCACGATCGGCCTCGAATCGCCACTGGTGCTCGGTGGGGATCACCCGGGGATAGTCGGGGTACTCCAGTTCGATCTGGCGTACCATCAGGTGGCCGGTCTCCAGGCGGAAGAAGACGGCGCTGCGGTGGAACCCCACCTGCACGGGCCCCTTCTCCCCCTCCAGGAAGCGTCGCAGTTCCCCGATGCCCTTGCGGTGCAGGATGCCCACGATCGGCTCCGCCAGGCCGGCGCCCTCCACGACCCGGATCATGCGAGCCAGGCGGTGCCCGTCGGTGGCCACCGCCTCGATGCGAACCCCCGAGTCCGACGGCTGGGCCTTCAGGCAGATGCCGTTGAGGTTCGGGCGCCCCTCGTCCTGGGACATCGCGAAGCCCACCCGTTCCACCATCTCCAGCAGCAGGTCCCGGGGCAGGGACACCTCCAGGGTGGCGGGCTGAGGCATCGGCGTGGGAATGTTTTCCGGCAGGATGCCGGGGATCCGGTACTCGGTGCGCCCCGCCACGAGGTCCGCCCAGGAGTTCGCGGCGGACTTCAGGTGCACCGGGGCGTCGGGGAGCATCCTCCCGGCGTCCAGCAGGCTCCGGCCCGACAGGGCCATGCGCCCGGACTCGGCGATTCGGGCCGGGAAGCGGACCTCCATCGTCGCCTCGTAGGACTGGGCCAGCAGGCGCACCGCGTCGGGCCCGTCGTCCTCCAGCAGCAGGTGCGCCATCACGCTGCTCAGGTTCTTCTGCTCCGGAATGCCCCCAACCTTCTGCAGTGCAGACAGGAAGTCCTTCTTCGCGGCGGTGAACTCCATCCCCAACTCCTTCCATTGACGAGCCGACCAGACCCGATCCTAGACGGGGAGGGGTTCCTCCGTCAACCGACCCCGAGCGCGGGATCGCTGGCATCGCCGGTGGGAGGCCACTGTTCCAGGGGATCGTCCAGGCCCGGGGGATACGCGACCCGGATCAGCGTCAGGCCGTGGGCCGGCGCGGTGATCCCTCCCCGGGTCCGGTCCCCGTCCCGGAGCAGCCCCTCCACCCACTCCGGCGGATGGCGCCCCAGCCCCACCTCCACCAGGGTGCCGGCCAGCACCCGGACCATGTTCCGTAGAAAGCCCCCGGCCTCGGCCTCGAAGCACCAGAGGCGGGGATCGGGGTGCAGGACCTCCAGCCGCCGGAGGTCCCGGACCGGCGACTTCGCGTCGCAATGGGCAGACCGGAAGGCCGAGAAGTCGTGCACCCCCACCAGCAGTCCCGCGGCCTCCCGCATCGCCGGGCCGTCCAGGGGCAGGGGCACGTGCCAGGCCTGGTGACGCCACAGGGGCAGCGCCGCCGGTCCGGTCTGGACCCGGTACCGGTAGGTCTTTCCCCGGGCGCTGAACCGGGCATGGAACTCCTCCCGGACCACCCGGCACTCGAGGACCTGCAGGTCCGGGGGCAGGAAGTGATTGAGCCCCAGCACGAAGGCCCGGGGAGGCAGGTCGGTGTCCATCCGGAACGACACCGGGAGCGCCTCGGCATGCACCCCCGCATCGGTCCGAGAGGAGGCATGCAAGGTCACGGTCTGTCCCGACAGGCGCCGCAGCCCCTCGGCCAGGACCCCCTGGACGGTCCGCACCCCGTCCTGCCACTGCCACCCGTGGAACCCCGTGCCGTCGTACTGCACCAGCAGTTTGAAGGTCTTCATCGCTCAGGTATATCCAATCTTCCGTTCCAGGTACCACTCGGCCATCAGGATGGCCACCAGCAGCAACCACAGCAGCGGGTGGTTCCAGAGGGGATCCACCCGGGAGACCCCGATGTGCTGGGGCTCCTCGACCGGGAAGGGCAGGCGATCCGGGTCGGGGGGCGATGCCATCGGCGCCACCAGGCCGCCGGAGGCCCGAACCCAGGACGCCAGCCGGTCCCCCGAGGGCCCCCCGGCATCCCGTTCCCCGGAACCGGGCCGTACCAGTCCCAGGGCCTCCGATTCCAGCACATGGTCCCCCAGCACCCCGGTCACCCGGACCCGGACAGGTCCCTCCTCCGTGACGACCCGGGCGACCTGGGCCCGTTGCCGGGGGTCCAGGTCCAGGGGAACCTCCGGGTCCAGGGCCTCCTCGCCCCCGTCCTCTCCCTGGCGCTCCCAGGCCACGCGGACGTCCCGCACGCCCTCGACCGCCTCGACCTCCGCGATCCACGTCGTCCCCGGGAGCCCCTCCCGGGGAGTCAGGCGCACCCGGAGATCCGATGCCTGGGGGTCCTGGGTGAGCCAGGCCACGAGCCCCCGGAGCAGGACCTCGTACGCTTCGTGTCCGGCGGGATGGGCCGCCCAGCGCCAGAGGGTGTCCGTGGCCAGAAGCGCCACCCGGCCCTGTCCTCGGGCTGCGGTCACCAGCACGGGTCGGGCCTCGGTCCCCGGGGCCTGGGTCCGGAGAAGCACCGAGGCCTCGGGGGTCGGGCCCCCCAGGGAATGCACCGCAGCCAGGGGCGGCGCCGACGCCAGCAGGCGCCCGAGACCCCGCAACGCCGGGTGCCGACGTCCGCCCGGGGCCATCTCCACCTGGAACTCCCCCTCCAGCAGGCCTCCTCTTCCCGAGGCCGGGCGACGGACCGGCAGCAGGGACTCCAGATGCTCGGGCCAGGGGAACCCCGCTCCCAGGGCCAGATCGCCCCCGATGACCCACAGGGCTCCTCCGGCCCGAACGTGCTGCTCCAGGGACCGGACCAGTTCCGGGGCGTCCGGACGGCGAAGCTCCTCGTTCTGGAGGATCACCAGGTCGAAGCCCTCGATCTTCCGGACCAGGAGGTCCCGGGCCGGCAGGGGCACCAGAGTCGTCTCCTCGTCGTCCTCCACCAGGGAGTCGGGAGACCGGAGGGTCACGAAGGACACCAGGTCCATCCCCGGCCGGGACCGGAGCCAGCCCCGGAGGAAGCGGACGTCCCAGGAGGGCTGCCCGGCCAGCAGGAGCACCTGCAGCGAGTCCCGCACCACGGTTCCCGTCACCCATCGCCGGGACCGACCCGGGGAGAGGGCCTCGGGGGGCCCCTCCAGCCGGACCTCGTAGACGTGGTCCCCCTCCTTTCGGGGAAACAGCGGGACCTCGACCATCGCCTCCCCGGCCCCGGTCCTCCCGGGGACCTCCGCCGTGGCCAGGACCCGGGACCCCTCCCGGATCGACAGGCACAGCGGCGGCCCCGACTCCCGGAGCCCCCCCACCCGGACCCGGACCGGAGAGGCGTCCCGCACCACCAGATACGACAGGCCCTCCACCGACGACAGGAAGGCTCCCTCCCCGCCCTCCGCAGAACCACTGGGCCGCAGCCAGGCCACTGGAACCGGGGGCGGGTCCCGGGTCCGCAGGGCCCATGCCTCCGGCGTGAGGGCCTCCCCCTCGGCATCGGTCACCGCGCCGTCGGACAGCAGCAAGACCCCCGCCAGGCCCTCGGGGCTCCCGGCCAGGTCCCCCAGGGCCCCGAAGAGGTCGCTGGCGCCCCCCCGGGCAGGCCCGGCGCCGGCCTCCTCCGCCGGGACCTCCCGGAGGCCCCGGGCGAACTCGTAGAACCGCAGGTCCCAGCGGGCCGAAAGACCCTTCCACCAGTCGGGAAGGTCCCGGGTGAGGCCCTGGACCTGGGCCCTCGGGGTCCCCTCCAGGGTCCGCCCGTCGTCCATGCTGGCCGAGACATCGATCAGCACGGCGACCGTTCCCTTCCGGCGCACCTCCTGGCGATCCTGGGTCCCGAACTGGAGGTAGGCCCCCAGGATTCCCCCGATGGCCAGCAGGCGCAGGCCCAGCAGCCCCAGGCGATCCCGGACCCCGGCCACCGACCGGACCCGCCAGGCGTACAGCACCAGCCCCACGAGGCTCAGGACACCGACCACCGCCAGAGAGAGGGGGCTGTGGTAGGGGAAGAAGAGGCGGTCCATCGGCTCAGGGTCCCTGCGGCGGCGGCGCCGGCAGCCGTCGACGATTGAGCAGCCCCTCCACGTGGGCCTGCTCGTCCTTGTAGTCCAGCAGCAGGCCATAGAGGGCCAGGTTGACCCCCAGGCGGATCGCCTCCTCCCGTTGCACCGCACCGCCGGGAACCGTCTCGAACTCCCATCGGCCGAATCCGTCCCGGGCCCAGGCCCCGGACAGGTCGTTGTGGGAGTAGACCAGGGCGACCCGGTCCCCCAGGAGGGCCCCTTCCAGGTAGGGCCGCAGGCGCCAGCGGCCCGCCACGGATGAGAGGCGATAGAAACTGCGGAAGATCACGTGCGTGGGGGGGATCGGCTGCAGGTCCGCTCCCGGCAGCAGCCTCCGGAATTCCTCCCGGAAGGACTTCTCGAAGGCCTCCCGGGCAGGTCCCTCACCGGCATTGTCCACCAGGAGGAAGCCGCCCAGCTGCAGGTAGGTCCTCAGGTGGTTCCGCTCCTCGTCGGCGAGGGGAGGGAAGGCCCCCTCCCCCACCCAGAGCAGGAAGGGATACTGGTAGATGGCGTCGCTGGCCATCGGCACCACGACCCGATCCAGCCGGACCTCCACGGCGGTGCGATAGCGCACCTCCTGAGCCAGCACCATGGGGGCGTTGGGGCGCGCCGGGGCCCGGCCTCCCACGGCGACCTGGGCCACCCGGAAGCAGTCCAGGTCCGAGGCCTCCCCGGTGGAGACCGGCACCCCGATGACGACCAGCAGGCCCACGACCAGCCTCCACCGGGACATCGATCACTCCCCCGCGCAGAGCCGCCGGTGCCGCTCCCGGTAGTCGTCGTGGGACAGGTCCGTCGCCCCGGCCAGGGACGACGACACGACGCATCGGGAGAGGGTCTCCCGCCACCGGGAGGCCCCCCGGGCCCGGAGGGCCAGGGCCCCGTTGCCGCTGCCGTAGCCCACCAGCAGCAAGGGCTTCCCCGCCAGGTCCCGCCCCTCGACGGCGGCCGCCTCCAGGGACGCCCCGACCCAGGCCGGCAGGGCCGCGGCGTAGAGATTGCCGCAATGGGACATCATCTCTTCGCCGGGGTCCATCCAGCAGGCCAGCCGGCTCCGCACCCCGGGGTCCTCCCGGGCCACCCGGATCACCCGCCGGACCTCGTCCCAGGGGTCCCCCTCGGCCGGGGGCCCCCGGAACAGCAGTTCGCGCAGTTCCTCCGCCCCGATCCCCATCCGCCCTGCAACGCCCCGTCGGTCCTCGGAAAAGGCCGCAAGGCACCACAGGGCCCCGGCATCCCGGGGCATCTTGCGATAGGGCCGGTGGGCCAGTACCAGACTCGATGCCTCCAGCAGGCCCCCGAGGGAGGTCCCCAGGCGATCCCCGAGGGCCGAGACGGCCCGAAGGGTCTCGTCGAGATAGCAGGCCGTGGACCAGGGGCCGTCGAAGGTCGGCACCCCGAACGGATGTCCCGGTACCAGGGGCTTCCGGAAGTCCCCGGGCCGGAATCGAGTCGTCGCGGCCCAGTCCCCGGGGTCGATCTCCAGCAGGCCGGGGTCGGCCTGGAGCACGATCGCCACGGCTCCGGCGCCCTGGGTGGGCTCCCCGGTGCTTCCCCGGGCGTAGATCGCGATGTCCGAGGTCACCACCAGGGCCTGACGGCCCGGTGCCTCCAGGGCCAGGAACCGCACGGCCGCCGCCAGCCCCAGCATTCCCGCCAGGCACGCCTGCTTCACCTCGCTGGCCTCGCAGCGATCCGAGAGCGGCGCAAGCCCCCGTTCCCGGAGGCCCCGATTCAGGGACTCCAGCAGCAGCGTCGGTCCGGCGGCGTTGTCCAGGGACGACTCGGTGGCCAGCACCAGCAGGCCCACCCGGTCCGGCTGCAGCAGTCCCGTTTCCGCGAGGGACCACACGGCCTCCCGGGCCATTCGATAGACGTCGTGGTGGGAACGGGGCACCCGGAACGAGGTCCCGACGGTCCCCAGGACCTTCCCGGGGTCCGACCCGGTCCACCGGCACCAGGAGGCCAGGTCCACCCGATCCCGGGGCAGGTTCAGTGCGATTCCATGCACCCCCACCGGGACCCTCGTGGCCATCCTCCCTGCTCCCTCGGACTCCCCGGGGAAGTATGCACCGTCCCGGACGGGGCGTCACCGGCAAGTCACCAGGGGATCAGGAAATCGTGAAGACCAGCAGCCACTGGGCCCCGTAGTAGAGGGGCAGGCCGACCACCCGGTTCCAGGGCGAGGGGTGCACGAAGCGCTGTCGGGCCACCAGGGCATCCGAGACGAAGAACAACACGGCGCCGGTCCCCAGGGTCCAGGGCTCCCAGGAGGGCAGCACCGCCAGCAGGGCCGCCGCCAGCATCCCCGTGACAGCCAGCAGGTAGGCCGGGACGGCCAGACGCATGACCCCCTGGAGCCTCGATGCCAGCCAGCGCAGAATGACGGCGCCAACCCCGACCAGGGGCGGGAGGACCCAGAGGGCGAGGTCCCACCGGAGACCCCGGACCCCGAAGGCCCCGATGTAGCACAGGTGCGCCAGCAGGAAGGCGACCATCCCCGCCAGGAAGACCCGGCCGGTCCCCCGGGAGAGGAGGCAGAGGTCCCCGACCACCGACCAGGCGAGGCCGGCCCAGATCAGGGCCCCGAAGCCGTCGCCGCACCCGGACCACCACCGGACCGTGCCCGCGGCCAGGAAGGCCAGGGAGGCCATGGACTTGCCCAACCACTGGGCCCGGAGGATTCCCTGGACCTCTCCAAAGAGCACCAGCACCAGTCCCAGGGTCCCCAGGACCCCCGCCAGCCACACGGGACCCTCCCTCTCCGGGGCCGTTCGGCCATGCTACCATGGACCGGTCTCCGGATCGGAGGTCCCCATGCAGAAACTGGCGACGACGTTCGGATGTTGTCTGGCCCTGGGACTGGCAGGCTGTCCCTCATCGCCCCGGACCGAACCCATGGACCTGCCGGTTGCCGGAGAGGTCTCGGACGAAGGGGCCGACCTCCCGGGCGAGGCGACGCCTCCGGCAGACCTCCCGGGGACGGACCGTTCCCCGATTCCGGACGAGGCCCCGGCGGACCCGGGAGGCGGCGGGAACGACCCCGGGACTCCCCGGGACACCCCGGCCTCCGATCCCGGTGCTGACGCCGGCCCACGGTGCACCAGCACCTCCGAGTGCCCCCTGGGCTTCCTCTGCCTCGACGGGGACTGCCAGGAGGGGTGCCTGAGCGACCGGGATTGCCCCCGAGACCTCCACTGCAAGGACGACGAGCCGCCCCACGGGCGCTGCCTGGCCTGCCTGACCTCGGACCACTGCCAGGAAGGCCAGACCTGCCTCCTGGGGAACTGCCGCAGCATCTGCCAATCCAACGCCGACTGCCGGGGAACCCCCGAGACCCCCCTCTGTGACACGGCCACCGGGCTCTGCGTGGCGTGCCTTGCCGAAACGGACTGCCCCCTGGGGACCCTCTGCGTGGACGGAAGGTGCCAGACGGGATGCCGATCGGACCGGGACTGCCCGGCGCCCCAGAAGTGCGATCGATCCTTCGGCTCCCATGGCGGCTGCTTCCCCTGCGTCCAGGATGCCGACTGCGGCGAGAAGGTCTGCCGGGACCACCAGTGCACGGTCGATTGCAGCCTGATCCGCTGCCCCGCCGAGCGCCCGATCTGCGAGCCGACCACCGGCGCCTGCGTCCAGTGCCTCGTGAAGGCCGACTGCCCTCGGGGCCACCTCTGCATCCAGCAGGTCTGCCTGCCGGGCTGCGAGACGGACCTGGACTGCGGGTCCTCCCTGCACTGCGGCAACGGGTCCTGCGTTCCCTGCACCGAGGACGCCCACTGCCCCCAGGACGAGAAGTGCCGCTCCTACCAGTGCTCCAGCGCCGAGTGCACCCGGGACACCGACTGCGCCCGCCAGGAGTACTGCCATCCCCTGCTGGCCTCCTGCGAACCGCTGCCCTCCAATGCCTGTTCCATCGACACGGACTGCCTGTCCATCATTCCGGGCCTCCTCGACCAGGTCTGCGACCCCCTGACCCGCCAGTGCATCCCCCCGTGTCTCATGGGGGTCGGGTGCTTCGACCTGCTGGGCACCGGCCGGACCGTCTGCGTGGACGGTCGATGCTACGGGTGCGGCACCGACTCCGACTGTGCCGGGGTGCGTTGCGACCCCTTCGACCGGTTCTGCCGGGCCTGTCGAGGCGACTCGGACTGCGCGGTCCCCGGCTGGCACTGCGCCCAGGACGGCGCCTGCTACGCCTGCCTGGACAACAGCCACTGCTCCTGGCCCCAGGTCTGCGATGCCGCCGGGAGCCGGCGCTGCGTGGACTGTCTGTCGGACCGGGACTGCAAGACTCCTGGCAAGCCCGTCTGCGGCAAGTCGAAGACCTGCATCGCCCCCTGTGTCAACGAGTGCACCTCGGGCCAGAAGGTCTGCAACCCCGACGACACCACCGAGCCCATCAGCATCCTGTCCTGCGGGGACACCGACGACGACCCCTGCCTCGAGTACGGCAACGCCTCGAGCTGTGGGATCGCATCCACCTGCCGGACCCAGCCCGACGGCAGCGGCCGCTGCGTCTGCAGCAACGAGTGCTCCAGCGGCCAGAAGCGGTGCCGTCCCGGGGATTCCGGCATCGCCGAGTCATGCACCCAGAGCACCTCCTCGGGCTGCTGGTACTGGTCCGCCACCTACTGCGGTGCCGGGGAGGTCTGCAGCGGGGGAGACTGCGCATGCAGCAACGCATGCACCGTGAACCAGTCCTACTGCGAGTCCCAGACGAACCTGTGGAAGTGCCAGTCCGATTCGTACACCGGCTGTCCGGTCTGGGTCGCCTACACGTGCAATCCCGGCTACACCTGTTCCAACGGTGCCTGCCGGTAGGGCCTCGGGCGAGAGGTCAGGCCCGAGGGCAGCGGATCCCGTACTGGGCCGTCCCCTCGAGGGTCTCCTCGATGCGCAGCAGTTCGTTGTACTTCGCGATCCGCTCGGACCGGCTCAGGGACCCGGTCTTGATGAAGCCGGTGTTCATCGCCACCGCCAGGTGGGCGATGGAGACGTCCTCGGTCTCGCCGGACCGGTGGCTCACCACGCAGTTCATCCGGTGGGCCGTCGCCAGCCGGATCGTGTCCAGCGTCTCGGTCAGGGAGCCGATCTGGTTCAGCTTGATCAGGATGGCGTTGGAGGACTTCTCCCGGATGCCCCGGGCCAGCCGGGTCGGGTTGGTCACGTAGAGGTCGTCCCCGACGATCATGATCCGGTCGCCCAGCCGGGCGGTCATCGCCTGGAAGCCCTCCCAGTCGTCCTCGGCCATCCCGTCCTCGATGCTGACGATGGGGAACCGGTCCACCAGGCCCGCCCAGTAGTCCACCATCTGGGGCGAGGTCAGGCGGCTGCGGTCGGCCTTCAGCACGTAGTGGCCGTCCTCGAAGAACTCCGAGGCCGCCGGGTCCAGGGCCAGGGCGATGTCCTTGCCGGGCTCGTAGCCCGCAGCGCCGATGGCCTCGACCAGCAGGGCCAGGGCCTCCTCGTTGGACTTCAGGTTCGGCGCGTAGCCGCCCTCGTCGCCCACGGAGGTCGACAGTCCCTTCTTCTTGAGGATCTTCTTCAGGTGATGGAACGTCTCGGCGGCGTAGCGCAGGGCCTCCCGGAAGGTCGGGGCGCCCTGGGGCACGATCATGAACTCCTGGATGTCCAGGTTGTTGTCGGCGTGCTTGCCGCCGTTCAGGAAGTTCATCATCGGCACCGGCAGCACGTGGGCCGTCACGCCGCCCAGGTAGCGGTAGAGGGAGAGTTCCAGGGCCTCGGCGGCCGCGTGGGCCGTCGCCAGGGAGACCCCCAGGATCGCATTGGCCCCCAGCCGGGACTTGTTCGGCGTGCCGTCCAGTTCCAGCAGCCGCTGGTCCAGGGCCCGCTGGTCCAGGGCGTCCATCCCCACCACCTCGGGGGCGATCACGTCGTTGACGTTCTGCACCGCCTGGGTGACCCCCTTGCCCAGGAACCGCCGCTCGTCCCCATCCCGCAACTCCAGGGCCTCATGGGTCCCCGTCGAGGCCCCCGAGGGCACGATGGCCCGTCCGACCGCGCCTCCCTCCAGCGCGATCTCCACCTCCACGGTCGGGAATCCGCGGGAATCCAGCACCTCCCGAGCCAGCACCTCCAGAATGGTCGTCATTGCATTCTCTCCTGCATGGAAAAGGACCTCGCCGGGTGACCCTCCAGGCCCCCCGAAGACCGGCGCGAGGATAGTCCAGGCCCCTGCCGGTGACAAGCGACCCTGGCAGGCATCATGGGATTTTGTTGGCGCGCCCGGAGGGACTCGAACCCCCAACCGTCGGATCCGAAGTCCGATTGACATATCGTAAAAAGCCTTTGCTTTACTTGCCTTTGGCGTCTGCTTTGACATGCCGCTACCCCGTTTGCTACCCTTCGGGTGTTTCGGTCGCTTTCGACTGG